>MDTB01006363.1_pt1 | contig 68086 bp, 82 predicted proteins | sample 811161 | NCBI WGS metagenome assembly MDTB01 (sample SAMN05326650, study PRJNA326480) | marine metagenome | isolation source: seawater | place: Mediterranean Sea | collected 2009
TTGAAAATCAAATCAATTATGTTTTAAGATTTGGCAGGTTTAAATCTAAAATAAAAAATTTATTTTATTCAAAGACCATATAATGCCCCATTTTTCTTGATGGACGTACTTTTGTTTTAAAATAATCATATGCTCTGTATTTTGAGCTAATTTCATTAAATTCAAGATAATCATTACCAATAATATTTATCATTCTGCAGTTTTTCATCGGTTCAGGTTGGTTTACCTTTTCTTTAGTAATAACTGATACTAAATTATCAAATTGACTGAATTTACAAGAATCTATGGTCCAATGACCAGAATTATGTGGTCTAGGTGCTAATTCATTTATTAAAATTTGATCATTATTTGTAACAAACATCTCAATTGCTAAAACACCATTTAATTTTAAATCTTTAGATATAGTCTCAGCATTCTTCATAGCCTTATTTTTTATAGAATTATTTACTCTAGCTGGAAATATAGTTTCTCTTAAAATTGAATTACTATGAATGTTCTCAACTGGTGGGTAGTATACTAAATGTTTTGAGTTACCAACTGCGATTATTGATATTTCAGTTTTAAAATTTATTTTTTCTTCTAATATAAAATTCTTAAGATTTGCTGTTTTGAAACTATTTAGGTTTTCTTGATTTATTTTAAACTGACCTTTTCCATCATAACCAAACTCTTGAGTCTTGAGGATACAATTAAAATTAAAATTTTTGGCTGATTTTTCTAAATCACTATAATTATTTATTTCAGAATATTTTACTGTATGAATATTAGATAAAGAATTTAAGTATATTTTTTCTTTTAATCTATTTTGTGTAATTTCTATAACATTTAAAGATGGTAAAATTTTTTTTTTTTTAATTCTTTTTAAGAAACTTATGGGTATATTTTCTGTTTCAATAGTAAAATAATCAGCACTATCGAAAAAAGTTTTGATATTTTTTTCATTTGTAAAATTACTAATAATAAAGTTGTCACAAAACTTCTGTGCACTAAATTGAGGCTCTGTAGAGAAAACAATTGTTTTTACACCTTTTTTTTTTGCAGCAATACATGTGAACATACCCAATTGACCACCTCCAATAATACCCAAAACTTTGTTATTCATTAACAGGTGACTTCTTAATTGATTTTGTTTGTTTGCTCCTAAAATTAATTAACTTTTGTTTAATTTCAGGGTATTTATTACTCAATATTGCTACAGCTGCTAAAGCAGCATTTATTGCTCCGGCATTTCCAATTGCAAGAGTGGGAACCGGAATTCCCGCCGGCATTTGAACTATGGATAAGAGACTATCTAGACCTTTAAGTGTTTTGCTTTCAATGGGGACTCCCAGCACAGGAAGAGTTGTAAGAGCAGCAATCATTCCTGGCAGATGGGCTGCACCTCCTGCACCTGCAATAATAATTTCAATTTCACTTGAATGAATCGATTTAGAAAAATCATATAACCTCTCTGGGGTTCTATGTGCTGAGACAATTCTTTTTTCTAATCCTATATTGAAGTCTTTTAATGTTTTTTCTGAAGACTGGAGTATTTTCCAATCTGACTGGCTTCCCATAACAATTGAAACAAGTTTTTTTTCTTTCATTTTCAAAATTCTGTAGATTTTAAATTTAAATCATATTAACATAAAACTATGGAAAGAATTTTCACCAAAGAAAAAAAAAATTAAATCTCTAATTTCTAAACATGAATTCTTTGACTTACTACTGCAAAAAAAAAACAAAAAATATCAGTACTGATGATTTAGAAATTATTGATTTGAAGAAAAAGAAGTTGATGATTAAGGATGAAATAAAAAAATTAGCAACGAACTAGGTTTTGTTTTTATATTTATCAATGACTTTCTCTATGTCTTCTTTGTTACATAAACCGAGTTCAAATGGGTTTTGGGCTCTAACATTTTGCATATTCCAGAATGATCTATCTCTTAATGATTGAACGGTCTTCTTCGTTGTTCCAATAAGTTTGCATATCTGTGAGTCTGGAATCTCTGGAATGTTTTTAATAAACCAATATATTCCATTGGGTTTCTCAGCTCTTTTAGACAGCGGTGTATATTTTGAACCCTTTGTTTTGGCATTTGGAATAGGTATTTCTGAATCTTTTATATTCAAATTTAATTTATCATCTTTTTCGCATCTATTTATTTCATTTTGTGTAAGTTCTCCGTTTTCAAGAGGATTCCTCGGAAGTATTCCACCTGACACCTCTCCATCAGCAATGGCCTGTATTTCTAGAATATGCATTCCTACAAATTCTGAGATTTGTTTGAATGATAGTGATGTGTTTTCGATTAGCCAACTTGCAGTGGCTTTTGGCATCAACGGTTTTCGCATATTCTAATCCTTAAATTTTTAAAACAACTTTTCCAACATGATTTCCTTCATTTAGTCTCATATGAGATAATGCTACATCCTTTAAATCAAAGGTTGAGTCTATATAACATTTAATTGAACCGTTCTCAAAAAATGGAAAAACATATTTCTTTAGTTCGTTAATAATTCTACCTTTAAACGCCGAATCTCTTATTCTTAAGGTAGAACCAGTTACTACTAGTCTTTTTAACATAATTTTCATTAGATTCAAATTAACTTTTGAACCATTCTGAAATCCTATATTAATTAATTTCCCTTCGTTTCCAAGTAAATCAATATTTTTACTAATATAATCTCCACCAATGTAATCAAGAATCATATCTAAACTTTTGTTAAGATTTTTTATTTCGGCATAAAAATCTTGATCTTTATAATTAAAAACAGATTGCACTCCTAATTTTTCACAAAATTCTTTTTTTTCTTGGTTTCCAACTGTTGTATATATCTCTGATTTAAAAAGTTTTAATATTTGAATAGCTGCTATTCCTATTCCGCTTGTGCCACCGTGAATCAGAACTCTTTGTTTTTTTTTAAGTTTCCCTCTCATTATAAGATTTGACCAAACTGTCATATAGCATTCCGGAATAGTTGCAGCCTCTTTAAGTGAAATATTATCTGGAATTTTAAAAGCTGTTTTTTGATCAGCTATGCAATATTCTGCATAACCACCACCATTAACTAAAGCTGCAACAAGGTCTCCTTTTTTAAAAGATTTAACTTTGGAGCCAATCTTTGTTATCTCACCTGAAATCTCTAATCCTAATATTTTGGAATGTTTGACAGGTGCAGGATAGTTTCCTTCACGTTGAATTAAATCTGGTCTATTAACGCCTGCAAATTTTACTTTGATAAGCACCTCTGTATTATTTATTTCTGGAATATCACAATCTGATATTTGCATAACTTCAGGAGAACCTGGCTTGTCAAATAAAACTGCTTTCATTTAATAAAGAATTTCTATTTTTTAAAATTTAAATTTTGGAATCTCTTTTTAAACTTTGCAACTTGTCCATCTGAATCTAACATTTTTGATCCTTCACCAGTCCACGCTGGGTGAGATACTGGATCTATGTCAAGTTTCAATAACTCACCTTCTTTACCATACGTTGATTTGGTCTCAAAGGTTGAACCATCTGTGAGTTGTACCTTAATATTGTGGTAGTCTGGATGTATATCTTTTTTCATATTTCTTGATTGATCTTATATAACTATTAGATTAGGTTTGCAATAATAAATTTGTAATATGACAGCATTTAAAGAAATAGCGCAGTCAACTTTGGATGATATTTTTAGTTTCGTGGAATCTGATTATGAAAACTATGAAGTTGATTATGAAGATGAGAATCTTAAAATAGAATCTCTTGAGGATAATTCTGTATTTATAGTAAGTATTCATTCTCCAACGTCTCAAATATGGTTGTCTTCACCTATAAGTGGAGCCCATCATTTCCATTTGTTATCAAGCGATTCAAAATCATGGGTAAGTACCAGAGACAAAAAAATAGAGCTATATAATTTATTAAAAAAAGAGTTAATTAAGTAATTTAATGCTTACCAAATTATTAAAAATTTTTAGAGTCAAAAGTAACTTTCAGCTATTTATCATTTTTCTAGTGTTTGGAATAACAGGTTCTTTATCCGTAATTTTAGGTAAATATATTTTAATTAAATTAGTAGGTAAAAGTTTTTTAGATCATGACTTCTACTGGATCATTCGGATTATAATTATTTTTCCTGTTTATCAGGTCTTATTAATTATTATTGGAACTATTTTTGGCCAATTTAGGTACTTTTGGGAGATAGAGAAAAAAATTTTAGCAAAGATGGGCTTGATAAAGTCAACGCGTGGTTAATTTTATTTCAATTCTACGATTTTTCTCAAATGCTTCTTCGTTATCATTTTGATCTAATGGATAATTTTCCCCAAAACCTGCTGCCACCATTCTGTGAGGTGGTATTCCTTCTTTTATAAAAAATTTAACAATATTTATAGCCCGTGAACTTGAGAGATGCCAGTTAGAATCAAATTTTTCATTTTTTATTGGAATTTTGTCAGTATGACCATCTACTCTTAGAATCCAGTCAATTTTTTTTGGTATTTTCGCTGAAATTTCATTTAAACTTTTAGCTATTTCTCTTAATTTTGTTAATCCTTCTTTTTGAATTATATCAGAACCAGACTTGAAGAGAATTTCAGACGGAAAAATAAATCTATCTCCAGAAACTGTTATATCTTCTCTTTCTCCTAATGCTTCTTTAATTTTTTTAAAAAAAACAGATTGATATTTACTTAATTCGGCGACTTTATTTGCTAAAGCTTGATTTAACTTTTGACCTAAATTTTTAATTTTTACTTTATTTATTTTATCCTCCTCCTCTGCGTTGATAAGTAATTTTGAAAGTTCAGCTAATCTATCATTTAGTTTATTGAGATCTCTTTTGAGTTCAAAAATTTCTAATGACCTCTCTTCATTAATTCTGCTATTTTTCTTTAATTCTAAATTCTTTTTTTTTAAGTTTTCCAATAAACTACCTTTTTCATCAACAATTTGCTCTAATTCTTGAGTTTTCATTTTGAGTAAGTAATCTGATTTAATTTTTAAATTTTCTATTTCTTTATTAGCTTTTTTCAAAACCTCATTTTTTTTTTGGGAATTAGAAAGAGAATTTCTTAAATTAGAATTTTTATTTTCTATTTCTTTTTTTTTCTTTTTTGCTGTTTCAATAATTGATAAAAGATTTGCAATTTCATCATCAAGAGAGGATATTTCTCCTCTCTTTACTTCAAGTTGATCATTAAAATATATCTGAGTGACAGTTGATATTAGTACGGTGAAGATTGTTACAATAAGTAAGGTTCCAAGAATATCAACAAAACCTGGCCAGATATTTATTTCGTATATATTTTTTCGAGAGAGTCGCACTATCTTTTGCTAATGTTAGCTATGGTTTTAGATAAGATTTTTATTTCTTCTTTTATATCTTTATTAAGATTTGTATTTTCGGAAATAACCCTATTAATTTCATGAATTGACTTTGAAATTGATTCTTGATGTAAATTTTGTTTATCAATTACTGCTGTTGATTTTTTAAGGTTCTCGGTTGTTACTTCTATTAAAGATTCAATGTAGGCAGGAGCAAGATTTTTCTTTTCATTCTGATCCATATTCATAAGTGAGAATTTGGTTCGTTCAGCCAGTTTTTCTTCAATTTCATTATAAAATCTGTTTTGTGCTTGATTAGACTGCAAATCTAGAAAGCCTAGAATTAATGAACCACCTAAACCAAATAATGAAGAACTAAATGCTGTTCCCATTCCACTTAATGGATCTTCCAAACCTTGTTTGAGAACTTTAAAAAGTTTTTGAGTATTTTCTGAAAAGTCTAAACTACTTACAGTAATACTTACGGAATTTATCGTTTCAAGTAATCCCCAAAATGTACCAAGTAATCCAAGAAAAATTGTAAGACCAATCATATATCTTGAAATTTCTCTACTTTCTATCAGTCGCCCTTCAAGACTTTCCATAACTGATTTCATTGAAGACTGGGTAAAAATAAATTTTCCTGAATATTCTTTTAGATAATTATCTAAATATTTTAAAAGTTTCGGTGATTTGATACTTAATTTTGATCCAGCTGAAGATTTGAAAATATTATTTAACCAATTAAGTTCATTCTTAATGTTAATTAATTGTTTGAAAATATAAAAAACTCCAACTGCTATCACAATAAAAATAACAGTGTTTAGAGTTTGATTTGTAAGAAAAAAACTTTTTAAATCTTCAAAATGAAAGTAAAATAGTACTGAAATTAATGACAGGAAAAAAGAAATTCGAATTAAATATTTCCCAATAATTTTCATTTAAACTCCGATAAAATTTAATATTACCTCATTCTTCCAATTTTTTGTTACATTTTCTTCATTTGTTACAATTTTGATTCTATTATGTGATATTCCTTGATTAATTAAAAATGCCCTAATGTATAGGGATCTTGACTTTGAGATTTTTTTGTATTTGTTAAAGTTTTCTTCATTTTTTGAAAAGAAAGTCTTAATTACTATTTTTACGGGTTTATTTTTAATAATATTTGCAAATTCTTTGAGCTTTTTTTTTTGTTTTATTCCTAATTCTTCTTTATTATTTTCAAAATTAAGAATTTCTATTTTTGAGCTAATTATTTGCTCTTTTAATTCAACAATTGAACTTGGCTTGTTAATAGCAGCCAACAAATCACTATCTTTTTTTTCTTTTAAAATCTTTTGTTTTTCATCTTTTTGAGTAAATCTCTTTTCTAACTTTTTTTTATTTTCAGTTTGTTTTTCACCCTTATCACTATTCTTTTTGCTAAGTGTTTTTTTAATTGATTTCTCATCAAAGAAATATTTTGTCTTATCAATTTCTTGTTTTTCGTTATTTATTTTACTGTTGAAATAAGAATATTTCCTTTTTTTAATTTCTTCCTCTCTTTTTCTGATTAACTCTTTTTTTAAAAATTTATTTTCAATACTGTCCAAAATAATTTCATTTTCCTTGTCAGTTATTTTTTTTTCTTCTTTCACTACATCTGATTTATTTATAACAGTAATTTGTGTAAATTGATCAGGCTTTTCTTTTAATAGACGTTCTTTTTTTTTTGACATTAATGATTTTTCTTTTCTTTCTTTCTCTACTTTTTTTTTTGATAAAATTATTTGTTTTTTCTTCTCAATACTTTCGATTTTTGCAGAAGTAATATCTTGTTTTTCAATATTTTTTACAATTTGTTGACCTTTTTTTTGTTTTTTATCTAAAAGCTTTTGTTTTTCAATTAATTCTTCTCTTTCTTTTTTTTGATTTGCAAGATTTTGTTTAGCTTTTATTCTTTGATCCTCGTTAAATTTCTTTTCTAATTCTTTTTTTTTTTGAAGGTCTTCTTTTAATTTTTTTCTCTCAGCTAATTTTTTTAGCTTTTGTAATTTTTCTAATTCTTTTTTTCTTATTTTCTTTTTTTCTCTTAACTTTCTTTCTTCAACTAACCTTTGCTTTTCTTTAATTCTTCTTTCAACTTCCAATTTTTTTTCTAACTCTTTTCTTTTCTTTCTCTCATCTTTTATTTTCTCTTGCTCTGCAAGCTTTTGTTTTTCAAGTTCTCTTTTTCTTTGTTTTTCAAGTTCCTTCTCTCTTAACCTTCCAGCTAATTCCTTTTTCTTTTGCAGCTGTTTTTCCTCCTCAAGAGTTAGTTTTCTCTCGATTTCTTTTTTCTTTTTTAATTCTAACAAATTTCGTGCTTCTTTAATTTCTTGACGTTGTCTTTCCTTTTCAGCATCACGAAGGCTTTTTAGATTTTTTTGTCTTTGTTCCTCTAACTTTTTAGCCTCTTTAACTTCTTCTATTTTCCTTTTTTCTTGAATTTTTTGTTGTTTTTTTAATAATTTAAGCCTTTTCTCTTCAGCTTTCTTGGCTTTAAGATTCTCTTTAATTTGTTTTTGTTTATCTGCTTTTCGTGCCTTTTCTTTTTGCTTCTTTTCTCTCTCTGCTTTACGTTTTAATTCTTTTTCTCTTTTCTTCTTTTCTTTTTCAGCTTGACGTCTTAGTTCTTGTTGTTTTTTTTCTTCTTCAGCTTTACGTTTGAGTTCTTGGTCTTTTTGTTTTTTTTCTTCCTCAGCTTGGCGTTTGAGTTCTTGTTCTTTTTGTTTTTTTTCTTCGGCCTGACGTTTTAGCTCTTGGGCTTTTTGTTTTTTTTCTTCAGCCTGACGTTTTAGTTCTTGGTCTTTTCGTTTTTTTTCTTCAGCCTGACGTTTTAGTTCTTGTTCTTTTTGTTTTTTTTCTTCAGCCTGACGTTTCAGTTCTTGGTCCTTTCGTTTTTTTTCTTCAGCCTGACGTTTTAGTTCTTGGTCTTTTCTTTTTTTTTCTTCAGCCTGACGTTTTAGTTCTTGGTCTTTTCGTTTTTTTTCTTCAGTCTGACGTTTTAGTTTTTGTTCTTTTTGTTTTTTTTCTTCTGCCTGACGTTTTAGTTCTTGGTCTTTTCGTTTTTTTTCTTCAGCCTGACGTTTTAGTTCTTGGTCTTTTCGTTTTTTTTCTTCAGCTTGACGTTTTAGTTCTTGGTCTTTTTGTTTTTTTTCTTCAGCTTGACGTTTTAGTTCTTGATCTTTTCGTTTTTTTTCTTCAGCTTGACGTTTTAGTTCTTGATCTTTTCGTTTTTTTTCTTCAGCCTGACGTTTTATCTGTTGGTCTTTTCGCCTTTTTTCTTCCTCAGCCTGACGTTTTAATTCTAATTCTTTTAATTTCTTTTTCTGCTCAGCTTGACGCCTTAATTCTAGTTCTTTTAATTTTTTTTCTTCATCAGCTTGACGTTTTAGTTTAATTTCTTTTTGTTTTCTTTCTTCTTCAGCTTTTTGTTTTAGTTGTTGGTCTTTTAATCGCTTTTTCTCTTCAGCTTGAAGTTTTAGTTGCAGTTCTTTTTGGTTTTTCTTCTCTTCAACTTTCTGTTTTAGTTCTTTTTTTGTATCTTTTAAATTTTTAGTTTTTTCATCAAGAATACTTTTGGGGGGTATAAGTTTGATTTTATCATTCCTTTTTTCAGTTGGAGGAGACAAAAGTCTTTCAGTTTCATTGCCACTTTCTATTATGATTTTTTTGATTGTTAGAGATTCTTGTGCGTATGAAGTATTAATATTGCAAAAAACTAAAATTAAAATCACATAAGAAAATGCTTTAAAAAAATTATTCAAATACATATATATTTTCTATCATCTCTTTCACAATCTTTCCAATATATTTGTTGCTTGCAATGAAAATTTTTTTTTCTTTCAACATAATTTCTTCAATAAAACCACCTGTTTCTGATAAAACTAAACCCGATATTTCTTTTTGATCCATAATTGTTGTTGAATAAATAAAACAGTCAATCTTACCACTTACAAGCATGCACAAATCGTATATAATTGATCCACTTTCCCTCGTTTCAACTTTGTTTTTTTTTAAAAGTTTTCTGATATCACCTAATATTTCATTTTCTATTAACTGTTTGGGATGGCAAAAAAAAGAAAAAATTGATTCCTTTATTTTTTTGGTTTCTGAAACTCTAACTCTATAATCATTTTTATATCCACCCAATCCTGTTTGAAAATAAAAATTCTCGTCTTTGATAGGATTATAAAAAACACTGGCTAGTATTTTATTATTCTCTTTCAATGATACAGCTATGAAAAAGTTTTCATTACCTCGTGAGAAATTAATCTTACTGTCAATAGAATCTAAAATCCAACAATTTTCTTTTGGATCACTAATGCTTTGAATTTCAAAATTTGGTCTTATTTTTTTTAAAATATAAATTACCTCATTAAGTAAGCTTGATTCGGCAATTTTAATAAAATTTTCAGTTTTTTTAAGGGATCCTTGCAGTTTTTCTATTTCGCCGAAATCTCGTATAATTTTTTTTCCAGAAGCTCTTATTGATTTATTAAGAATATTCAAGATAGGACTAAGGTTATTCATTTCAATTTTTTGCTTTTTCTACATAATTTTGATTTTCCGAGCTAATTAGAACCTTATCACCTTCTTTGATATGAGGTGGTACTAAAATTTTTATATCATTTGTAGTAGTGGCATTTTTAAATGATGATGAAGCTGTTTGCCCCTTAACTACGGCATCTGCATCTTTTATTTCAACTTTAATATTTTTTGGAAACTTTACATTAGTGATTTTATCATCAACTATCTCCAGCGTTAAATTCATTCCATCCTCAAGTAATTTTTCTTTACCCCTAATAAAATTTAAGGAACAAGAAATTTGCTCATAGTTTTGATTGTCCATGACTGTCAAATTGTCATTTTCTATGAATAAAAATGTAACATTTAGCTCATTTACTGAAATTTTTTCTACATTATCTGAAGTTCTCCATCTTTCATTGAATTTTACTCCAGTTTGTATATCTTTCATCTCAACCTGAATATAGGCTCCACCTTTCCCAGGTTTAATTACACTTGTATTTAAAACTTCCAACATTTTTTCTTTATGTTTTAAAATATTTCCTACCTTGATTAAATTTGCGTTAATTTTCATTATTATTTATTTCCTTTATTGTATTTTTAAACAATAACGCAGATTTAACTGGCCCTTTTTTATATTTCCAAAAACTATTAATCATAGCTAAATTATATGGTTTAAATTTTAACAACTTTTTAAAGTTACAATGGTTTATCCCACCTATTAAGGTAAAAGGCAATCTTAATTTTTTTATTAAAACTGGTAGTTTGAGGAGATCAATCTCCTTTTTATTTTTGGAAGAAGTTTTAAACATTGGCCCTAAAGCAACGTAATCAGCATTTTGACTTTTAGCATATTCATATAACTGAAGAGAATTGGAGCAACTAACTCCAACTATAAACTTTTTACCAAACTTTATTTTTGCATCTAAACAACTTTTATCATTTTGACCAAGATGAATACCATCAAAATTAAATCTTTCTGCAATTTCAAAATCGTTATTTATAATTAATTTTATATTTTTTTTTTTACATAATTTTGAAACTTCTTCGTAATATTTTTCTACAAATTTTAATCTATTTTTTAAAAGTTTATGTTTTGGTCTGAATTGAAAAAAATTAACTGATAGAATATCACATACTTTTTCTAAATTTTCCGTTGTGAAATTTGAATTGTTTAGAGGAGGTGAAATAATATAGAAATTCATATTTTCATACTAAGTCTAATTTTTTTAATTCTTCGACATACAATATTTTTATCTTTTTAATTTTGGCAATAGATAAAATTTTAGACAGCACTTCTTTTTTGATTTTTTGACTTATTGCTAAAATATTTATTTCTATACTTATCATTGTTAAGATTAACCCAATATTATCATTCAATTCGACAATATAATTAACATTCTTATGTTTAAGTTTTTTATTTAATGTTTTTATGAAATCTGGACCTTGATAGATCACTGATTCATAGTTATGTAACAAATTAATTTTTTTTTCAGCGAATTTTTTTATAATTAACTTCGCATCCGATAGACTGTCTATTTTAAATGTTTGATATTCATAAATACTCATTAATTAATTTGTTTTACAACATCAATTAGTCTATTTGAAAATCCCCACTCATTATCATACCATGATAAAATTCTACAAAAATTGTTTTCAATTACTGCTATTTCAGATAGATCAACAATAGAGCTGTGTGGATTATGATTGAAATCACCTGATACCATTGGTTCACTGACTGTTTCAATAATAGATTTAAAATCATTAGTTTCAGCCTCTTTAAATATTTGAACTATCTGTTCTTTTGTAGTCATTTTTTCTGAAAAAAATTTAAAGTCGACCAGTGAAACATTGGGTGTGGGGACACGAATTGCACTACCATCAATTTTCCCCTTTAAATTTGGCAACACCTCTCCAACTGCTCTTGCGGCACCAGTTGATGTAGGAATTATAGAAATTAAGGAATTTCTTGCTCTTCTAAGATCTTTATGAAATGTATCAATAGTATTTTGATCACCAGTAACAGAGTGTACAGTCGTCATATATCCTGATTTAATTCCCAGATGTTTATCCATAAGGAAAGCAATTGGCGCTAGACAGTTTGTTGTACATGATCCATTTGAAATTATATTATGAGTACTTTTGATCTGATTTTGATTAATACCAAAAACTACCGTAATATCTGGATCTGGTGATGGAGCGGATACCAGAACTTTTTTCGCACCTGCTTTTATATGAAGTTCTGCCTTTTCTTTTTTGGTAAAAATTCCAGTTGACTCAATTACAATATCTACTTTTAGTTTTTTCCATGGAAGATTTAAGGGGTTGGATTCATTAGAAAAGAAAATATTTTGATCACCTATTGAGATATTTTGGCCTTTTTTAGAAAACTTTTCAGTCAATAATCCGTGAACAGAATCATATTTTAATAGATGAAGATTACTGTCTATATTCCCAAGATCATTAATTGCTACTATGTTAAAATCTTCAATTTTCCTTTCAAGGAAGGCACGAAGGGTTAATCTACCTATTCTTCCAAAACCATTGATTGCGACATTAATTTTCATGTTTGATAATAATTATAATTATTGATTAATGAAAATTTATTGTATTGTAAAGGAGTAGAGAAAAATAAAGTTGAAAAAGTATCATGGAAAACAAATCAAAAGAAATTATAAATAGGCTAAAAAATATTCAAAATAAAATTAAAAATGAAAAAAAAAATGGTTTTAAGGATTTAAATAAAGAACTACTCAACAAAGTAATATTAATATTAGAAAAAACTCTCCAACATCTAAAGAAGAAATAATGCCATTAGTCAAATTAACAATTGATAAAAAGAATATTGAAATTGAGTGCAGAAAAGGTGAAGAAAATCTTTTAATTAAAGCTGAAGCAAAATTAAACTTGGTAATTAACAACCACCCTGATTTAAGAAATCAATCCGTGTCAAATAAGTTTTTAATGGTAGCATTAATTATAGCTGGCGAAAGTTTAAGCGAAAATAATAATGAATTTAATGATATAAATAGAGAATTAGATAAATTAGAAAGTTTAATTAATAATAAAACATAATTATGCAAAATTCCAAAATAAAGCTTAGAGAAATTTTTATAAAAAAAAGGAAATCTGTAAGAGAAAGAACCAAAAAAGAGATCAAAATTTCAGATAAACTTTCCAAATTATTCTTGAATAATTTTCTTACAATATCAGTATATTATGCTGTTAAATCAGAAGTAGATATTAGTTTTTTTATAAAATTAATGCAAAAGAATGATCATAAAGTTGTATTGCCAGTCATAATTAAGACAGACTCACATCTTTTATTTAAAGCATATAATAAATTTGGAAAATTACGCATTGATAAATTTGGAATTAAGATTCCTGAAAAAACGGATTTTCTGATTCCAAAAATATTGCTTATTCCAATGTTAGCATTTGATAAAAATAAAAACAGACTTGGATATGGTGGAGGTTTTTATGATAGGACTATCGAATATCTTGAAAAAAATAATAATATTCTTAAAATTGGTGTTGCATTTGATGAGCAAGAATCAAAAAACATCCCTACAAAATATTTTGATAAGAGAATGGATGCTATAATAACACAATCTAGGGTGATAATTTAATAGAAAATTATGAATATATTAATTTGTGGTGACATAGTTGGAAGATCTGGTAGAGAAGTTTTAGAAAGTTTATTGCCAAATTTAATATCAGAAAATGAAATAAAATTTGTAATTGCTAATGGAGAAAATTCTGCAAGTGGTTTTGGAATTACAAAGAAAATATGTCAGCAATTATATAAAACTGGTGTAGATGTGATAACATCAGGAAATCATATTTGGGATCAAAAAGAAATTGTTAGTTATATTTCAAAAGATCATAGATTAATTAGACCGTGCAATTATTCTTTTCAAACACCGGGAAAAGGATTTGGAGTTTATAAATTACAAAACGGAAAACTAGTGGCAGTAATTAATGTAATGTGCAGATTGTTTATGGATGCCATTGATGATCCATTTACTACTTTGGTTAATGTAATTGAAGAAATTAAAATTAAATATGGTGAAATGGTTATTATTGTTGATGTTCACGGCGAATCAACCTCTGAGAAAATGGCTATAGCTCACTTTCTTGATGGAAAGGTCTCGGCAGTTTTAGGTACACATACTCATGTTCCTACTGCAGACTTACAGATTTTAGAAAAAGGAACTTTTTATCAAACAGATATTGGAATGTGTGGAGACTATAACTCTGTAATAGGTATGAATAAAGAGTTATGTATTCAAAGGTTTACAAAAAAATATTTCAAAACTAAACTTGAACCTGCTAATGGTGAGGGTACTTTAAGTGGTACAATTATAACTTTAGATAATGATTTTAATGTTGTTAATTTCGAACAAATATTAAAAGGTGGAAGGTTAAATAAATAAGATGGCTGGACATTCAAAATTCAAAAATATAATGCATAGAAAAGGTGCTCAAGACAAGAAGAGAGCAAAGCTATTTTCAAGATTGATAAGAGAAATATCTGTAGCATCAAAGATAGGAGGAGACGATCCTGACTCAAACCCAAGATTAAGAGCGGCTATCAACAATGCACTTTCATCAAATATGTCAAAGGAAAATATTCAAAGAGCAATTAAAAAAAATAGTAATAATTCTGAAAAAGAACAGATACTTGAAATTATATATGAGGGTTTTGGACCTTGTGGTGTCGCAATAATGGTAGAATCAATGACTGATAATAAGAACAGAAGTGCATCAGAAATAAGGGCAACTTTTTCAAAATATAACGGAAATTTAGGAATAAGTGGATGTGTAAAACATAATTTTGACAAAGTAGGTATTATTTCATTTTCCAGAGATGTAGATGAGTTTGATAATTTTTTTGAGTTTTGTGCATCACTTGATGTAAAGGATGTATTAGAAAACGATGAAACATTTGATGTGATTGCTGACCCTGAGTTATTTAACGAAATTACTTTAAATTTAGAAAAAAAGTACTCCCTTCCAAAATTTACATCATTAGAATGGAGACCTCTTAACACAATTGATATTAGTGATCTGGATGATGCAAAAAAACTTATTATACTTCTAGATAAACTTGAAGATTTGGATGATGTTCAGACCGTGACATCTAATTTTAATATTGACGAAGACTTAATGGAAAAATTAATTTGAGGAAGAAAAAATTAATAATGGGAGTAGACCCAGGACTAAATAATACTGGGTGGGGGTTAATTGAGAGTTTGCCAAATAAGGAAATATATCTTTCTCATGGTATTATTAAAACTAATAATAAAGATGACCTGGGCTCTAGATTAAACTTGATTTACAATAAACTCTTTCAATTAACTGATACTTATAAACCACAATACATAGCAGTAGAAAAAATATTTTCTAATACAAACCCAGAATCTACATTAAAACTTGGAAAAGCAAGAGGAATGGTTTTCTTAGTTGCAGCTCAAAAAAATATTAATCTCAGCGAATATTCTCCAAACACAGTAAAAAAGAATTTAGTGGGATATGGTCATGCAAATAAGTTTCAAATTATAGAAATGATAAAAAGAATTTATCCTGAAATTCAAATTGATAATGATGATTCGGCAGATGCTCTAGCTGTAGCAACATGTCACTCAATGCAAAGTCAATCAAAAATTACGAAGGAATTACAACAATAATGATAGTTAAATTAAAGGGATTTATTGAAAACTTAGATGATGATTTTATAGATCTTGATGTACAAGGTATTGTTTACCGAATTTTGATGTCAAATAAAGATATCAAAGAACTAGGATCTATAGGATCACAAATAACATTGTTCATTTATGAAATAATTAAAGAGGATGCAAGAATATTTGCTGGATTTCTTCAAAATGAAGCAAGAGAAACTTTTAGCGATTTACTCACAGTACAAGGAGTTGGTGGAAAGATGGCAATTAATATTATGTCAAACCTAGATAATGAAACCATTGTTCAATCAATTTACAACGAGAATAACCAAATTTTTAAAAAAATAAGTGGGGTTGGAAATAAACTAGCATTGAGAATAATTAATGAATTAAAAGATAAAATTAAAAAGAAAATTTTAAATAAGAAAGTAATTTTTTCAAAAGAAAATAACACTATTTTTAATGATCTTGTTTCATGTTTAGTAAATCTAGGTTTTTCACAAAAGGTTTGTGAATCGACAGCCAGCTATGTTATTAGTAAAAATCAAAGCAAAAAACTTGAAGAACTAATTCCAATTGCCGTAAAAGGTTTATCAAACCCGAGTCAATAGAGTCATGGTGGAAAATAAAGATAAAAAAATTATACCTAATGAGACTTCAGAAGATAGAAAAATTAATCTCAGGCCCAAAAAAATAGAGGAATTTATTGGTCAAGATATAATTAAGTCTAATTTAAATACTTTTATAAAATCATCGGTAAAAAGAAAAAAGAATTTAGATCATATAATACTTTATGGTCCGCCAGGTCTTGGAAAAACAACACTCGCAAATATTATATCATTTGAAAAGAATGTTAATATTCATTGCACATCTGGCCCAGCTTTTACAAAAAAAGGAGATTTAGTAACATTGTTAAGCAACCTATCGAATGGTGACATACTTTTTATTGATGAAATTCACCGACTTTCTCCTATTATTGAGGAGTCTCTATACCCAGCGATGGAGGATTTTAAATGTGATTATATTATAGGATCGGGTCCATCTGCAAGAGTAATGCAAATTTCTATTGAAAAATTTACACTTATAGGGGCTACGACTAGATTAGGCCTTTTAAGTCGTCCTCTTAGGGATAGATTTGGAATTCCACTTCAATTGGAATTTTATTCTCCAGATAATTTACAGGAAATAATAATTTTAAACGCAAAAAAATTAACTATTGATATAGATAGTGATGCAGCTCTTGAAGTTGCTAAAAGATCCAGAGGTACCCCAAGAATAGCTATTAGACTTTTGAAAAGAATAGTAGATTTTTCAATTGTTCAGAATTTAGAAAGTATAAATTTAGATTTGGTCTCAGATTCCTTAAAGCAGATGAGAATTGATTCTGAGGGATTAGATGAGATGGATAGAAAATATTTAAAATGTATTTCAAATGATTATAATGGTGGGCCAGTAGGGGTTGAAACTTTGAGTGCGGCACTTTTAGAACAAAGAGATATTATAGAGGATGTTATAGAACCATATTTAATGCAACGTGGTTTGGTTCAGAGAACCTCGAGAGGAAGAATCTTATCAAAGAAGGGTAACATTCACATTAACAAGAATTAAAATAATGCAAAAAGTACATAGAGATTTATTCACTATTTATTATGAAAATACAGATTCATCTGGATTTACCTATCACACAACTTATCTATCTTTGGCTGAAAGGACTAGAAGTAATATGTTAAGAAAAGAGTTTCCTGAAGTTATATTAATGTTAAAAGAAAATTCTTTTTTTTTTGTTGTCAAAGAAATGAAGATTAATTTTTTTAAACCATCTTTTTTGTTTGATCAACTGGAGGTAATAACTTATTTGGAAAACCATTCATATACTTCTATAAATTTAGTCCAAAAAATTACAAAGGATAAAGTTCCAATTTGCAACATGTCAGTTTGCTTAGTGTGGGTGGATGGAAATAAAAAAAAACCCTCGAGAATCCCTTCTAATATAATTTCTAGATTTAAATTAATGGAAGTAGTATAACTTTTATATGGATGAAACAATTGAAAAAAAAATAATTGAAGAATCGGTGGATTTTTCAATTTTTTCTCTTTTTTTACAAGCTGATATTGTAGTTAAGATTGTAATAATCTTGCTATTAATTTCTTCAATTTGGTCTTGGTCTATTATTTTTTCAAAATATACAAATTTAAAAAGTATCTTGATGGAAACTGAGGATTTTGAAGAAAAATTTTACTCAAGCGAAACATTGAGTAAACTTTCTAAGAGAATAGGTGGACAACCAACTCATCCAATGGAAGCTGTTTTTTTTGCAGCAATGGTTTATTTTGACAGAATTAAGACAGGTTTTTCTAATAAAAATTTTGAATTTAAAAAAAGTTTTTGCGACAATGTTAAAAAAGAAATGGAAATAGTAATAAACAAAGAACTTTCGAGTTTAGAAAAAGGTCTTAACTTTCTTGCATCAGTTGGTTCTACAGCTCCATTTATTGGCTTGTTTGGAACAGTTTGGGGTATTATGAATAGTTTTACTGCAATAGGGATTTCACAAAATACAAGTCTTGCTGTAGTTGCACCAGGTATAGCTGAGGCTTTATTTGCAACTGCCTTAGGTTTAGTTGCGGCAATACCAGCAGTTCTATTTTATAATAAATTTAACAATATGTTAGAAAATATTAACAATAAATTAGATGTTTTTTCAGATGAGATTTTAGTTATTATCTCAAAGGAAATTTTTAGGTAAGTTAGATTTGAGAGCAAATTATAAAAATAAAAAAGCTATGTCGGAAATAAATGTTACGCCTTTTGTTGATGTAATGCTTGTTCTTCTTATAATATTTATGGTAACTGCACCACTTCTTACTGCTGGGATTAAAATCAATTTACCTGAAAGTTCATCTGTTTTAAAAAACGAGAAAAAAGATCCTGTTACTGTCTCTATAAACTCTAAAGGAGAGATTTTTATTCAAAAAAAAAAGTTTTCTAGACAACAGCTTATACAAAAACTTACTTTGTTTAAAAAAAATAACCAAAATTTAAAAATATATATTAAAGGTGATAAAAACTTAAATTACGGTAAAGTAATGGAGTTAATGAACCTAATTAATAGGTCAGGTTTTAAAAAAGTGGCTCTGGTAACTAAGTTGAAGTAAAGCACTGATGACTCAAGGCGTTTTAAAGTCTTTTTTTCTTCATGTAATAATATTGATTTTTTTTATGTATGGTGCTGAAATTTTTAAAAGAAACAAAAGATTTGAGATAAATGAAATACCGCTTGAAATTGTAGATATTTCAGATCAAACGATTAGTAAGATAAGTACTTCTAAAAAAAATAAAGTAGAAAAAAAAAATAATAGTAAAAAAGAAACGGGTTTTCAGCCTCCGAAGATAAAATCTAAACCCCAGCCTCCAGAATTTAAAATCAAAGAAAAAAAGAAAGTTAAGAAAAAAGAAAATTTAAAAGATGAAAATAAAGAAAAGCAAAAAAAACGAGTTGATAATATTCTAAAATCAATAGAAAAAATTAAATCAGAGAATAAAAATAGAAAAAAAAATATAGGAAATCAAATCAAAGAAAAGGAGATTGTTGAAGAAAAAGATATAAAAACGGTAAAGTTAGGTGAGAAATTAACCATTTCTGAGGAAGATGCTATAAAGAGACAATTTTACAGATGTTGGATAGTTCCTGCAGGTGCAAAAAATATTAAAGATTATAAAGTTTCAATAAAACTTAAATTAAATAAAGATGGAGAAGTAATTAGTTCAAAAGTTATCAATAAAAAAAATATGAATAATACTGTCTTTAAAACTCTTGCTGAAAGTGCAATAAGAGCTGTTAATCATCCTGATTGCAAGAAACTTAAAGTTCCGACTAAAAAATATGACACGTGGAAAGAAACTATTTTAGATTTTGATCCATCTGTAATGATTAATTAGTTAAATTTAATTTTGATTTATAATTATAAAATCTCTAAAATAGATAAAAATGAAATATATATTATTTTTATTGCTATTTATCTCATCTTCAGTTTCAGCTGAGTTAAGAATAGACATTACTCAAGGTAATATGGATCCAATTCCAGTTGCCTTGCTTGAATTCAATACAAAAGATTCAGAATCGAATGAGATCTCAATGAACATTAATAGAGTAATATCCAATAATCTCCAGAGGTCAGGATTATTTTCTGTACTTCCTAAGAAATTATTCTTTAATTCAAAAATATCTTTTAAAGATAAACCTGTATTTTCAGATTGGAAAATAATAACAGCTCAAGGACTTGTTCATGGCAAATTAGGAATTAAAAATGAAAAAATGAATATTGAATTTAGACTATGGGATATTTTGGCACAAAAGCAGATGGTTGCTCAGAAGTTAACTACTGAGAAAAGTAACTGGAGAAGAATTGCTCACGTCATTTCTGATATTATTTATCAAAGAATTACTGGGGAATCAGGATATTTTGATAGCAGGGTAGTTTATATTTCTGAATCTGGACCAAAAAGTAACAGAAAAAAAAGATTAGCAATTATTGACCAAGATGGTGCCAATCATAAATTTTTAACTGACGGATCTTATTTAGCTCTAACTCCCAGATTCTCTCCTGCTGCTCAAGAGGTAGCGTATTTGTCATACAATAACACCATCCCAAGAATCTTTCTTCTGGATTTAAATACTGGAAATCAAAAAATACTTGGTGAGTTTCCTGGTATGACTTTTAGTCCAAGATATTCTCCTAATGGTAAAAAACTGGTAATGAGTTTAGCCAAAAATGGTAATACAGACATTTATGAGATGAATTTACAAACATTAAAAATAAATAGACTTACTTTCTATGATGGTATTGATACAGCCCCGTCTTATTCTCCTGATGGTGATTTCATTACTTTTGAATCTGATAGAAGTGGAAGTCAAAAGATATATGTAATGAATCTAAAAACTAAAAAAGTTAAGAGAATAAGTTTTGGGAAAGGAAAATATGCTACACCCGTTTGGTCTCCAAGAGGAGATTTAATTGCTTTTACTAAACTTTTAAACGGCGAGTTTTACATAGGAGTGATGTATGCAGATGGGAAAGGAGAAAGGGTGGTTTATAAATCTTATCTTGTTGAGGGACCCTCATGGTCTCCCAATGGTCGTGTAATCGCTTTTTATAATCAAAACAGATTGTCTGGAGGAAAAATATCTAATCCAAAAATAAAGATGATAGATTTAACCGGGATCAACCTAAGAGAGTTAGTGACGCCCTCGGACGCATCTGATCCAGCTTGGTCTGGTTTGTTGCCATAATAATTTTTAAGTTAAAAAAAAGCTAGTTATGATTGACTTATGTATTATCAAAATGTAAAACTTATAACAGTTTAACAATAAAGGTACTTAATATATGAAAATCAGATTACTTGCTTTAATGCTAACAGCACTATTTATCAGTGGTTGTGCTCAAGACCAATATGTCGGAAGTGACAGCCTTATTATTGACGATTCATTCAAAGAAATTCCAACGCATGACTCTGTGGATTGCTTAGGATCATGTACAGTTAAAATTTACAATAGATAAAGCCTTAATATCTAATTGCTAATTTTTGTCATAGTTCTTTAAAAAACCTTAACCGTTGACTTATCAGTACACAGATTGTAAAACAAAAGGTATAATACATTAATTAAATTAGTAAGGATCAAAAACATTATGAAAAATAAATACTTATCTTTATTGTTTGCCGGGATACTCTTTATCTCAGGTTGTGAAACAACTGGTGGATCGTCTTCTTCAGGAAGTACACCAGGATATGAATATGGTGACTCTAAGCAAGCCAATCTTCAGGCTTATTTACAGAATGAAATTGGTGATAGAGTTTATTTTGAAACAGATCAACATAATATTTCTTCAGCCTCTGCATATGTTTTGGAATCTCAAGCCAATTGGCTAAAATCTACACCTGGTTTTCAAATGTTAATTGAAGGTCATTGTGATGAAAGAGGTACTCGAGAATATAACTTAGCCCTTGGGGAAAGAAGAGGCAACTCAGTTAGAGAATTTCTAGTCTCATTGGGTGTAGACGCCGGAAGACTAACTGTTATAAGCTACGGAAAAGAACGTCCTGCTGCAGAAGGTAGCACCACTGAAGCCTGGTCTGAAAATAGGAGAGCTGTTCTAGTTGTAAGCGGCAACTAGAATTTTTATGAATCCTTATTAATTTAGAATTAGGGCTAATTTATTAGCCCTTTTTTTTTTATGTTATCTAATTTATTCAAATCGATTATCTTTTCTTTTTTATTGATCTCTAACATATCTTTCAAGGCAATTTCGCAAGAATTAGATGCTGACGAATTATTAGAGAGGTTAGAGAGAATTGAAAAAAATATATCAGACTTACAAAAAGGCAAAGTTGAAGAACTAGAAAAATCTCTGTCATCAGGATACATCTCTAGAAATGAGTCTAAGCTTGGAGATTTTGAAACTAAAATTAGAACAAATTTTGGTCTAATGGAAGAGACTAATAATAAAATTCAGAATCTTGAAGAAAAAGTTAATTTAATCGATAAAGAGTTTTTAAATAAAATTAAAGAAATTGAACAGAAACTAAATAAAATCAAGGATACAAAATTAAAATCTGAATCATCTCCAAAAAAAACATTTATTGAAAATATTCCAAAATTAGAAACTCCCGTTTCACCATCAAACAAATCAACAAATATATCTAAAGATAAAAATGAAATAAAAAGTAAGGTTTATAACGAAGATGAAATAAAAAAAAAATATGAAAATGCAATTAAATTACTTTGGGCAAATCAATATGAGAAAGCTGAAGATGAACTTATTCAACTTAAAGAGATCCAACCAAAAGATTTAATGCCAAATATTCAGTATTGGTTAGGAGAAGTTTATTATGCTCAAAAAAATTTCCAACAAGCTGTAGTGGAGTTTGGAGAGGGTTTTTCCAATTACCCTGATTCTATTAAAGGACCAGATAATCTTCTTAAATTAGGTTTATCATTTTCAAATTTGAATAAGAAAAATGAGGCTTGTAGTGCATTTTATGAATTGGAAGTGAAATATAAGAATTCCCCAAAGAATGTAATTGAAAGATCACAAGAAGAAAGAAAAAAACTTAATTGTCCGAAAGAGTGAAATTTACAAAAGATTCAATATCTTCAGATGAATTCTCATCAATATTAGCAGAATCTGATTTTGTTTTTGAAAAGAACCCACACATTGGAATTTGTGTTTCAGGTGGTCCAGATAGTTTAGCATTATTAATGCTAATGAAAGATTGGGTAAAAAAAAAAAAAGGAAAGATTTCTTTGATGCATTTTAATCATAATTTGAGGAAAGAATCAACCAAAGAGGCTGAGTTTGTAAAAGAAATAGCAAAAAGGTATGGCATTAATTTTAAAATATTAAAATGGGATGGAAATAAACCTTCCAGCTCTTTAATGAGCATCGCTAGAGAACAACGTTATAGGCAAATAATTTCTCACTGTAAAAATAAAAATATTATTTCTTTAATGACCGCTCATCACCTAGATGATTTGCTTGAAACTTATTTAATGAGAAAAAAAAGGAAATATTCAACACTTGGTTTGAATAGTATTCCAAAAAGAAATACTCAGAATGATCTTCAGATATTAAGACCTCTATTGGAAGTTAGAAAGGAAAGATTAATTCAAACTTGCATTGATAATGATATTCAATGGTTAGTTGATCCAACAAATGAAGATGAGAAATTCGAGAGAACAAGAACAAGAAAATTTTTAAATAATCTTACAAAAAAAAATTTTTGCAAATTATATCAAGATTTTAAAATTTTAAAGAATAGAAATTTAAAGATTGAAGATAAAATTACTAATTTTTTTACTGAAAATATTATATTTTCAAAATTTGGACTTTTTCAAATTAGGAGAGATATATTTTTAGCAGAATCCTCAAACTTACAAATTGAAATTATAAAAAAAATATTGGTCACTTGTTCTGGCAAACTTTATCCTCCGAGAACAAAATCAATTAAATATTTATTAAAGAAGATTATCAATTACCCAAATTTTAAATATTCTCTTCATTCTTGTATAATTTTAATAAAAAATAATGAAATTGGATTTTACAAAGAGTACCAATTAATTAAAAATTCTATACAAGATGGTATTTTAATTAAAAGGATGAGTAATTTTTACTGGGATAATAGATTTAACATTAAAACTTATGAAAATGATATTTTATGTCACAAAATGAGCGAAAAAATTTGGCTTAAAATAAAAGGAAAATATGAATTGGCTAAGCAAAAAAATAAAATCAACTTTGATGTGTTGAAAACACTCCCGGTACTTAAAATTTGCAATGAATTAATAATCCCATTTCTTTTGGAAGAAAAAGAATTAAAGAAGAATGCTGTTTCAGTTATTTTTCAACCAAAAATTCCACTTACCAAAAAAAATTTTTAAATATTAATTGAGTTTAAAATATATATAATTATATCTTAGATAATGAATAATAATCTTATAAAAAATCTGGCTATATGGCTTTTAATTGGTTTTTTGGTCTTCCTAATTATAGACTTTTATAAAGCTAACGATTCATCTCAGAGATCAACAGTAGTCTCGTATTCAAATTTCCTTACGGAACTTAATAACGGAAACATAACAAAAGTTGAGATTAGAGGAAATAATATTAAAGGTGAGTATTCCAATGGTTCTTTTTTTACCACATACGCTCCGAATGATTTAAATTTAATTGAAAAGCTTGAAAAGAATAATGTTGAGATTAATGCATCACCACTAGATAAAGGATCTCCAGGTCTTCTTGATATACTCATTTCTTGGTTTCCAATGCTTTTACTAATTGGAGTTTGGATTTTCTTTATGAGACAAATGCAATCTGGTAGTGGAAGAGCAATGGGTTTTGGTAAATCCAGAGCAAAGTTGCTTAATGAAAATAAAGATAAAGTTACTTTTAAGGATGTTGCTGGTATTGATGAAGCTAAAGCTGAGTTAGAGGAGATAGTTGAGTTTTTGAAAGATCCATCAAAGTTTCAAAGACTTGGTGGTAAAATACCAAAAGGTGCACTTCTTGTCGGTCCACCGGGAACAGGAAAAACCCTTCTTGCTCGAGCTATTGCCGGTGAAGCTAGTGTTCCTTTTTTTTCTATATCAGGTTCAGATTTCGTCGAAATGTTTGTTGGTGTTGGTGCTAGTAGAGTTCGAGATATGTTTGAACAAGGAAGAAAAAATGCACCATGCATCATTTTTATTGATGAAATAGATGCTGTTGGAAGACATAGAGGAGCAGGATTAGGTGGAGGAAATGATGAAAGAGAGCAGACGCTAAATCAACTTTTAGTTGAAATGGATGGTTTTGATTCTACACAAGGAGTTATTTTGATAGCAGCAACAAATAGACCTGATGTCCTTGACCCTGCACTTCTTAGACCTGGGAGATTTGATAGACAAGTGGTAGTTCCCAACCCCGATATTCAAGGGAGGAAAATGATCTTAGATGTTCATACAAAAAAACTTGCGTTAGCTCCTGATGTTGATATTAAAGTGATAGCAAGAGGAACACCTGGATTTTCCGGTGCAGATTTGGCCAATCTATCTAATGAAGCTGCCTTGCTTGCTGCGAGAAGAAATAAAAGATTGGTAACAATGCAGGATTTTGAAGATGCTAAAGATAAAGTTATGATGGGAGCCGAAAGACGGTCAATGGTAATGACTTTGAAAGAAAAAGAACTAACTGCTTATCATGAAGCTGGCCATGCTCTCGTTGGCGTCTTTACGCCGGGAAATGACCCATTACATAAGGTTACTATTATACCAAGAGGAAGAGCTCTTGGTGTTACAATGAACTTACCTGAGAGAGATAAGTATTCTGAAACTAAGACAGAAATGAATGCGAAGCTTGCAATGATTTTTGGAGGCAGAGTAGCAGAAGAATTGATTTTTGGTAAAGAAAACATAACATCTGGTGCTTCAAACGATATTTTGCAAGCTACCCAAAGAGCAAGAGCAATGGTGGTTGAGTGGGGAATGAGTGATATTCTTGGCCCTCTGAGGTATTCTGAAAATGAAGAGGATGTTTTTTTAGGACGTTCTGTAACTCAAAGAAAAAGTATGTCAGATGAAACAGCAAAGCTGATTGACCAAGAAATTAGAAGATTAATTGATGATGCTGAAAATCATGCAAGAAAAATATTAAAGAAAAATATTAAACATCTTCATAATCTTGCTAAAGCTTTACTAGAATTCGAAACACTATCTGGTGAAGATGTCAGTGAGTTAATTAGTAAAGGAAAGTTAAAAAATAATAAAGATTCAGATAAAAGTTCTCCCAAAAGAAAAACATCAATATCGTTAAATAATAAGAAAGAATCAAAAAATAAAAGAAATTTAGGCCTAAATCCAAATCCTGCTGCAACATAATCAAGCCAAATTTGACAACTGAAATTAAATATTATTTAAGGCCTATAGGGTTAATAAATAATAGTGAAGGAAAATTATTAGCCAAGGAAGATAAAGTTTTATTAATTAAAGGAGTTTATTTCTCTAATATTGAAGTTTTAACTAGAAAAAATAAAAAAGTTGTAGAAAAGAAAGTATACTCCGTAAAAGAATTTCTAGAAAAGTTTAAAAAAAATAAAAAATTTGAACAATCTTTTAATAGATTATTCCTTAAAAATAAAAAATTAGAAAAACTTTTATATAATGATAGAGGCTATTCAATATTTGGAATTTTAAATTTAACCCCAGATAGTTTTTCTGATGGTGGTGAAAACCTTTTATTAAAAAAAGCTAATAATAACGCTCAAAAAATGATCGATAATGGAGCTATGTTTATTGATGTTGGAGGTGAGTCGACAAGACCTGGTGCTGAACAAGTTACACCTGAAAAAGAAATTTCTAGAATAATGCCGATAATACAAATATTAAGCCAAAAAAAAATTAATATATCTTTAGATACTAGAAATTCCTCTACGATGGAACTTGGTATTCTGTCAGGTGTAAAAGTTATAAATGATGTAAGTGCTTTGAGCCATGACCAAAGAAGTGTTGACATAATAAAAAAATATAATTGTCCTGTAGTGATAATGCACATGCCAGGAACACCAAAAACTATGATGAAAAAAAATAAATATTTCAATGTTATTCTTGATGTATTTGATTATTTAGAGCACAGGATTATTAGCTGTGAAAATATTGGAATTAAAAGGGAAAATATTATTGTTGATCCTGGAATTGGTTTTGGAAAAGATTATAAACAAAACCTTGAGATAATAAAAAATATATCAATCTTTCACTCACTTGGATGTTATATTATGTTAGGTGTTTCTAGAAAAAAGTTCATAGATGTAATTTCTAGTGAGCCAGATCCAAAAAAAAGAATTGGAGGAACAATTTCTGCAACACTTTTTGCTTTGCAACACGGAATAAGAATACACAGAGTTCATGATGTAAAAGATATTAATCAAGCAATAATGTTATTTCAAAAACTAATAAATTAATGAAAAAAAAATATTTTGGTACCGATGGAATTAGAGGCACTTTTGACGAGTTTCCAATTACCATACCTTTTTTTTTAAATTTAATTGATTCTATAAAAAAGACCCATTCATATATAAAAAAAATAATTATAGGAAAAGATACACGAGAATCTTCAGAAGTTATAGAATCAGCTTTAGTAAAAGGCTTTATTAATGTTGGTGTAAAACCAGACTCATGTGGAGTCGTTTCAACTCCCATATTATCATATTATACCAAAAAATATAAATATGATTTAGGCATTATGATTTCAGCTTCACATAACCCTTACAATGATAACGGAATAAAGATCTTCAATAAAGATGGTGAAAAATTATCTGATGAAGATGAAATTAAATTAGAAAAAAATCTAACATTATCTGAAAAAATATTAGATTTAAAAAATGATAATAATTCAAATCGAATACCTACTTCGGAATATGAAAATTTACTGATCAATAAGTTTGAATCACTAACTGGGTTTAAAAGAAAAGTTGTAATAGATTGTGCAAATGGATCATTATTTGAAATTGCTCCCAAGATTTTTAAAAGTCTTGATTTGAATTTTATAAATTACGCTTGTAAACCAGATGGCAAAAATATTAACAAAAATTGTGGAGCAATGTTTCCTCAAAAATTGTCTAAGGAAACACTAAAAAATAAAGCTTATTTAGGTATTTCATTTGACGGTGATGCAGATAGGGTAATTTTTTCTGATGAGAACGGTCAAATAATTGATGGTGATTATATACTCGCTATATTAGCAATTTTTCTTAAAAAAAATAATAATTTGGATAATAATTTAGTTATAGGTACTCAAATGTCGAATTTAGGGTTCAGAGATTTTCTAAAGAATAATGGTATAAAATATTATTTATCTAATGTAGGAGATAGATATGTTATCGAATTAATGAAAGAAAAAAAAGCAGTTTTAGGTGGTGAACAGTCTGGTCATATTATATTTTCAAATAATTCTTATTGTGGAGATGGAATACTCACAGCTTTAACTATTCTTCAAATATTGAAAGATGAAAAATCTAGTTTATCAAACTTATGTAAAAGCCTATTTAAGAAAGTTCCTCAAAAATTAGTAAATTTTAAATTGAATAAAACCCCACAGTTAATTCTGGAAAATATAAAAATACAAAGTTTATTAAAACTAACTTCAGAAATTAAGGGATGCGATATTTTATTGAGAAAATCAGGCACAGAAAATCTTTTGAGATTAATGGTTCAAGCTAATTCAAAAAGTTTAGTTGATAAAATAATAAATAATTTTTCTTTAAATATTAATAAATTAGATGGTTAATTATACTCCAAAGGTTTTGCTTTCAATAGCAGGAAGTGATAATTCTGCTGGAGCTGGTATTCAAGCTGATATAAAAACCTGTATTTCTTTAAAAGCATATTGTTTATGTTGTTTGACTACAGTTACATCTCAAAACTCAAAGAAAGTTCATAAGCTTATAAAATTACCTAATGAATTTTTAGAATCACAGATTAAAACAGTAATAAATGAATATCCAATTGATTGCGTAAAAGTAGGTTTATTAAATAATATTAATCAAGCAAAAATAATCTCAAAACTTTTAAAAAAAAAAAAAATTCCAATAGTGGTTGATCCAATCTATCAATCTACAACTAAAAAAGTATTTAATAAAATAAATTCATACAAAGCTATATACAAGATAATTGCTAAATTAAATCCTGTATTTACTCCAAATTTAAACGAGGCTAAAATTTTGTTAAATATAAATAACAATTTAAAAATAAACCCAGAACTTTTGGTAAAAGATTTCCTTAATCTTTATAAATCTAATGTTATTATTACAAATTCAGGGTCATCAGAAAATACATGTGAGGATTATTTTATTGATGAAAAAAAAAACATTAAGAAATACAGCATAAAAAAAATAAAAAGTAATAATACTCATGGTTCCGGTTGTACTTTTTCAACATCTCTTGCTATTTTTCTTTCTAGAGGTTTTTCTTTTTCAAAGTCGATACAACTATCAAAAAAGTATACTTTAAGTTGTATAAGGAATGCTCCTGAATTTAATCTAAATTATGGTCCCTTGGGTCATAGTTTATGATCGTAGATATAAATTCCCCCCCATGTCTTTAAACTTCTTGGACATTTTTTTTTTTCCTAGCTTACTTTCATTTTTTATTTCCTGTGAAATCTTCATCGAACAAAATTTTGGCCCACACATTGAGCAGAAGTGAGCAAGTTTTGCTCCCTCTGAGGGTAGAGTTTGATCATGGTAATCTTCTGCAGTTTCAGGGTCTAGAGATAAGTTAAATTGATCTCGCCACCTAAACTCAAATCTAGCTTTAGATAATAGATAATCTCTATAGTAAGCTCCCTTATTCCCTCTAGCTAGATCAGCAGCATGGGCTGCAATTTTGTAAGTAATCACACCAATTTTTACATCCTCTTTATTTGGAAGACCTAAATGTTCTTTTGGAGTAACATAACATAACATTGAAGTTCCATACCATCCGATCATTGCAGCTCCAATGGCACTTGTTATATGATCATATCCGGGTGCTATATCCGTCGTAAGTGGTCCAAGAGTATAGAACGGAGCATCTTTACAATAATCTTTTTGCAAATCCATATTCTCTTTTATTTTTTGCATTGGAACATGACCTGGTCCTTCAACCATAACTTGAACATTATAATTCCACGCTACTTTGGTCAATTCTCCTAATGTTTTTAACTCAGAAAATTGAGATTCGTCATTTGCGTCGTGTATTGAACCTGGTCTAAGTCCATCTCCCAAGGAAAATGAAATATCATATGTTTGCATTATCTTACATATTTCTTCAAATTGAGTGTAAAGAAAATTTTCCTTGTGATGAGCCAAACACCATTTTGCTATTATCGATCCACCTCTAGATACTATTCCTGTTAGTCTGTCAACTGTAAGTGGTATATAGGGGAGTCTTACCCCAGCATGAATTGTGAAGTAATCAACTCCTTGTTCTGCTTGCTCAATTAAGGTGTCTTTAAATACATCCCATGAAAGATCTTCTGCAACACCGCCAACTTTCTCAAGGGCTTGATAGATAGGCACAGTTCCAACAGGAACAGGAGAGTTCCTTATTATCCATTCTCTGATATAATGAATATTATCACCAGTTGATAAATCCATTATTGTATCACTTCCCCAACGAACAGCCCAAATTAACTTTTCAATTTCATCATATACATTAGATATAACAGCCGAGTTTCCAATATTAGCATTAATCTTTACTAGAAAGTTTTGTCCAATCACCATTGGTTCTAGCTCTGAATGATTGATATTTGATGGTATGATGGCTCTACCTTCGGCAATTTCTTTTCTGACAAACTCTGGTGTTACTAAATCCTCTTTTTTTAAAAAACTTCCAACAAGCTTTTCTCTTCCTTCGTTTTCTCTTATTGCACAAAATTCCATTTCTTCGGTTATAATATTATTTTTTGCAAAATATAGCTGGGTAATCTCCTTTTTATATTCTTTTTTGAAAATTGATTTTGGTATTAATGGGAATGTTCTTACTTTACACTTAGAGTGATCTAAAAATTTCAATTTAGTTTTTTTTACTTTTTTAATTCCATTTCTTTTCTTTATCCACTTATTTCTAACAGGTTTTAGACCTTTTTCGTAGTCATGAGAATAACCTTGATCTGAATAATAACCTGACGTGTCGTAAACTATTAAATCTTTTATTTCTTTATCTTCTAGTGAGATTTCTCTCATTCCAACCTGCACATCTTTAAAAGTATTACTTTGAATATAAACTTTTTTAGATTTTGGTAATTTTTTAAAATCTGATAGATTTTTATTGTTAGTTTGTGAAATTTGAGGTTTATTAATTTTTTTAAGCATGATTAATTTTCTTTTTAAGATATTTGATTCTAATATAATGTTATTAAATATTAAATAGGCAATTTAAATAATTTGCATATCACTATGTTTTTTTTATCAGATCAAACTTTTATATATCTAAGTCTAATAATTGTGCTATTCAGTATGATTTTTTACGCAATTGATAAACTTTCAATGGTTTTTAAGTCAATAGTGATCTTAACTTTTTTGCTAATTTTCTTTTCAATTTTCCCTTTTCAAAATGATTTAGGAGATAATCTCCTTAATCCACAAAAAATTTTAAATGGTTTTAGTAACACTTCTCTAATAACTGTTTTATGCTTATTAATCCTTGGACAAGGTGTTGTTCAAACAAGAGCATTAGATAATTTATTATCATCGATGATAAGGTTATTTCCAAATAACCCAAATCTTATTATTACTTTCTGTCTTTTACTTGTACTCATTTTAAGCGCTTTTATTAATAATACTCCTGTTGTTATTATATTTATTCCAATTCTTCAGGGCATAGTTAAAAATATGAATTCTTCATTGGGTAGATTTTTAATGCCTTTGAGTTATGTTGCCATATTGGGTGGAATGACTACATTAATTGGTTCAAGTACTAATCTTTTAGTTTCCGATTCATTAAAAACATATTCTAATATAAATATTGGTTTTTTTGATTTTACACTTGCAGGTTCTATAATTGCTTTTTCAGGTTTTATTTATGTTATTATTTTTTCAAAATTTAAATTATTTTTAAAAGATAGATCACCAACTGCTAATGAACTTTTAGATAATAGAGATAACAATTTTATTACTCAAATAGTGGTCAATACTAATTCTGAATTAATTGGTAAAAGTACTTCAGATGGTAAGTTTCCTGGTCTTGAAAAAATTAAGATTCTTATGATTCAAAGAGGTGAACATGCAGAACATGGTCCTTTTGAAGGGTTGATTTTAGAAGAAGGTGATATCTTGGTGGTATCTGTGAGTAGAGAACAATTAACAGAAATACTCGGTAAAAATATTGTTTCAATTCAATACTCGCAAAAAGAAAAAGAAAAAGAATTATTAGATGACCAATTAATAACTGAAGCAATGGTCACACCTTCATCAAGTTTAATAGGAAACACTATTGAAAATGTGAGTTTTAGATATAGGTATAACTGCTTAGTTATTGGTCTTCAAAGAAAGTCTAGAATTATAACAAAAAAGATGGGAGAGTTGCCTCTTGAGCCGGGTGATACGCTTTTAATTCAGGGTAGTTCTGAGGTAATTAAAAACCTTAGAACCCAAAGTGATCTTTTACCAATGGAATGGGCAACATCTGAAATTCATAATAAAGAAATAGCTAATAAGTCACTTTTTATTTTTCTTTCAGTGGTAACTCTTGGAGCTTTAGAGATTCTTCCTTTAGTTGTGGCATCTTTGCTTGGAGTTGTTTTTATACTTTTATTTAAAGTTTTAAACATTAGGCAAGTCATAAGAAGTATTGACAATAATTTACTTTTACTAATTGTTACTTCATTAGCTCTAGGTCAGTTAATTCAAGTTACAGGAACAGCAAACTTTTTATCAGATTTATTATTACAGATATTAGAGGGTAAATCTCCCATGACTATAATATTATGTTTCTATATTTTTGTTTCGATAACAACCAATTTTATATCGAATAATGCTTGCGCAGTTTTATTTGCACCAATTGCAATAGATATTGCAGAGAAACTGTCTGTTGACCCAAAAACACTTGCAATCGCACTCATTTTTGCGGTAAATACATCTTTTCTTACTCCTCTAGCATATCAAACCAATCTTTTAGTAATGGGTCCAGGGCATTATAAATTTATTGATTACGTAAAATTTGGTTTACCATTGACAATTATTTGTTGGTTAATATTTTTTATAACTTTCCCATTTTTTTATAAAATATGAATCTACCAAAAATTAATAAACCCTCGGATCCGAGGTTTTCATGTGGTCCAACAAAAAAACCTGAAGGATGGTCATTAAATAAAATTAATAAAGACTATTTGGGGAGATATCACAGATCCAATGATGTGAAAAGCTTTATAGACATCCAACTCAAAAGAATTAAAAGAATTCTTAAAATACCAGATGAATATAAAGTGTTTTTAACTCCAGGCTCATGTACTGGTGCTATGAGTGCTGTTATTTGGTCACTATTAGGCGAAAGGAAAATAACAGCAATAATATATGATTACTGGGGAGTTCAATGGTTTGAGGAGATAAAAAAGCTAAATTATAAAATTGAATGTAGATTATCTTTGGATGGTTCAATGCCTTTCTTAGATGATATACCTCTTAAAAATGACCTATTATTTGTTTGGTCAGGAACATCTACAGGAATTTCTTTAAATAATTTAAATTTTTTAAATTCACGACACGAAGGTTTGGTGGTCAGTGATGTGACTTCTGCAGCATTTATTTATGATCTACCTTGGAAAAAAATAGATATTTCTGTTTTTTCTTGGCAAAAAGCTCTTGGTTCTGAATCCCAACATGGTATCATTGTGATGAGCCCGAAAGCTTTAAAAAAATTAAAAAAAAAAAGTATACCAAAATTATTTAATTTATTTGAATATAATTTTGTAATTAACACACCTTCACTCTTAACAATAGCAGATTTGGAGTTGTGTTTAGATCTTTATGAAAAGAATGGTGGACTTAATTTAAATAAAAAAATTAGTGAAGAGAATAAGTATATAATAGACAATTGGGAAAAAAATAATTGCCATTTAAATCACTTTGTAAAAGAAAAAAAATACCAAGCTATTTCCCCAGTTTATTTAAAGTTTTCAAAGAAAATTGATCACAATAGAATTTTTGAATTTTTAAGTTTACATAAAATAGCCTATGACATAAGAAATTATAGATTAGCAGAACCTGGGGTAAGAATATGGACGGGTCCAACTATAAAAAAAAATGATTTGATTGCACTGACAAATTGGCTAGATTGGTGTTTTAATAAATTTGTATAAACAGTGAAAAGTCAATTACTACCAGAGGGTTTTAGAGATTGTTTGCCAGATATTGCTGAGCTTGAACATAATATAAATTCGATTTACCTGAATCAAATGAAAACAAACGGTTTTAAGCTGGTTAAGCCACCATTAATTGAATTTGAAAACTCTCTTTTTTCTTTAAGAAAAGATAAAGAAAATATTGATTCATTTAGAGTGATGGATCCTTTAACTCAAAAAATCATGGGTATTCGTTCTGATATAACAATGCAAATTGCTCGCATCTCATGTGGTTCGTTATCAAATGCTATGAGACCATTAAGACTTTGTTATTCGGGTGAAGTTCTTAAAGTTAAGCACAATAACATTAATTTATCCAGACAATTCACTCAAATAGGAGCTGAGATTATTGGAGTTGAAAAAAACTTTTGTCTTAGTGAGTTAATCAATTTAATTATAGAAATATTAGCTAAACTCGGTATTAAAAAAATTATAATAAATTTTTCAATGCCTAATCTTATAAATTTAATCTCTAAAGATTTAAAACTTACAAAGTCTGATTTAGATATTTTAATAAATTGTTACAGGAATAAAAATCTATATGATATTAAAAAAATTTCAGAAAAACTTTATAAAATTTCAGATTTTCTTCTAGAAAACATTGGAAAAATTGAAGAGAAATTTGAGAATATAAAAAAATATAACTTTCCAAAAAATATTGGTTTGGAAATCGCAAACTTTATAAAACAAGTCAAAAAAATAAAAGATGAATTTAGTAACTATGAAATAATTATTGATCCCTTGGAAATTGATGAATCTAATTATCATTCTGGTTTTTGTTTTAAAGTTTATACAGAAAATTCTAGGGAAATATTTAGTGGAGGAGGTTATAAAGTTTATGATGAAAAATGTGTTGGATTTTCAGGTTTTTTAGAAAACCTTATTTTAGAGTCAAGGTTAAAAAACAAAGTAATTAGAAAGATTTTGGTACCTTATAATTTAGATATTAAAAAAAAAGAAAAGATTCAAAAAAATAAAAATCTAATAGTTGTAAAAGCAACAAAGTTTTTAAATAAAAATCAACTTATTAAAGAAGCAAAAAGACAACAGTGCGAGTTTTATTTCTTTGATGACTTAGTTAATGGGGTTAGTTAAATGGCTAATGTTACTGTTGTAGGAGCTCAATGGGGTGATGAAGGTAAAGGAAAGATAGTCGATTGGTTGTCTAATGAAGCAGATATTGTGGTTAGGTTTCAAGGAGGGAATAATGCTGGGCATACAATAGTAGTTAAAAAGAAAAAAATAGCTTTAAGCCTTATACCATCTGGAATTATCAGGACTAATAAGATGTCAATTATTGGTAATGGGGTGGTTGTAAATCCATTAGCTTTGTTGGAAGAAATAAAAAAACTTGGGAAAGCAGGAATAAAAATATCTAGAAAAAATCTGAGGATATCCGAAAGCGCCTCAATTATATTTAGTTTTCATAAAAAAATTGATGAAATTCGTGAACGCAGAAAAGGTCCTAATAAGATAGGAACAACTGGTAGAGGAATTGGCCCTGCATATGAGGATAGAGTTGGAAGAAGGGCAATTAGATTTACGGATATTGTTGATGAAAAATTTTTGAAAGAAAAAATTAGGAATACTTTAGATTATCATAACATTCTCTTAGCTGGCTTAAAGTCTGAGCTTTTAACTGAAAAAGAAATATTAAAAGAAATTAATTCTTATAAAAAGTTAATACTTAAGTATGTTGATAGAGTATATCCAATTTTAAATAATGCAAAGAAAGAAGGGAAGAAAATCCTATTTGAAGGAGCTCAGGGGGTATTGTTAGATGTTGATCATGGCACATATCCCTATGTAACTTCTTCTAATACTTTACCAAGTTCAGCATCCTCTGGTACTGGCATGGCTGTTAAAAGTCTTGGATATATTTTAGGTATCGTCAAAGCATATACCACAAGGGTTGGAAGTGGTCCTTTTCCAACTGAATTATCAGATGAGAGTGGAAAAAAATTGGGAGAAATTGGAAATGAATTTGGAACAGTAACAGGGAGACAAAGAAGGTGTGGGTGGTTTGATTCAGTTATTACTAAACATTCAATTGATATTTCGGGAATTGATGGTATTGCCTTAACTAAGCTTGATGTTTTGGATAGTTTTAAAGAAATAAAGATATGTGTAGGTTATAAAATTAAAGGGAAAATTATAAACTATTTTCCTTTATCTGAAATTGATCAGAAATATGTCAAACCTATCTATGAGACCCATGATGGATGGATGGAAAGTACTCAAGGAGCAAAGTCATGGAGTGATCTTCCGCCACTTGCAATAAAATATGTAAGAAGGATTGAGGAGCTTTTAGAGACACAAGTTTCACTTTTATCTACAAGTCCCAAAAGAGAGGATACAATATTAGTAAAAAATCCGTTTATTGGCTAATATTTTTTGTTTTGTAGTTGATATTTTTTACAACTTTTCTTAACTTTTCAAAAGCTCTGACCTCTACCTGTCTCACTCTTTCTCTGGAGATACCAAAGGACTTGCTTAGTTGATCTAATGTTAAAGGGTCATCAACAAGCCTTCTTTGTGTCAGGATTCTTCTTTCTCTTTCATCGAGATCTTTTAGTGCAATCATAAGGATCTCTTTTCTTTTGAATAGTTCATCATTATGTATGAAAGTGTTTTCATGGTTGCTCTCGTTATCTGGGATACCATTAATCCATTCATCTTCATTATCAGAAGAATAGGGGTTGTTAAGAGAGTGATCATGACCTGCCATCCTTCTGTTCATATCAACCACTTCATTTTCTGCTACATCAAGTCTTTCTGCTATTTCTGTAACTAACTCTGGTGGGAGATCCCCATCATCTAGAGCTTTTAATTTTCCTTTTAATGATCTTAGATTAAAAAAGAGTTTTTTTTGCGCAGCTGTTGTTCCAATTTTAACTAACGACCATGAATGGAGAATATATTCCTGAATTGATGCCCTTATCCACCACATTGCGTATGTAGATAGCCTAAATCCTTTTGAGGGGTCAAATCTATTAAGAGATTGAATTAAACCCAAATTTCCCTCAGAAATTAGTTCGCTTAACTGTAATCCATAACCTCTATACTTCATAGCAATTTTAACAACTAGCCTTAAATGAGCATTTATAAGTGAATGCGCAGCTTTTTGAGATTTTTTAGTAACCCATTCATTTGCGAGATTTTTTTCATTCTCATAACTAAGAATGGGAAATTTCTGTATTTCTCTGAGGTATGCAGAAATATCGTTTTTATCTAAAGTAATGTAATTTTTATTTTTGTAAGTAGCCATGATTTACATATTAACCATGAAAAAAAAAAAAACAAGCATAAAATGAATATAACATAAACAAAAAATTATTTTTTGTTCATATTTGATCTTTAAAGCCCTATTCTAGGGCATTCAGCGACTTTAAAAGCAAAGAAAAATCATTAGGTAACTTTGATTCAAAAGTTAATTCTGTCTTTTTAATGGGATGATAAAAACCAAGAAAACCTGCATGAAGAGCGTGTCTTTCAGTTTTTATAAAGTTTTCTGAGATTAATTTTTTCAAATCATCTGGAAGCTTATGATAATTGCTGTTTCTGCTGTATTTCTTATCTCCTATAATAGGATTACCAATATGGCTCATATGAACTCTTATTTGATGAGTTCTTCCAGTTAGAAGTTGGCATTTTACGTAACTAATTTTTAGATTATCACTTATAAAAAAACTTTTAATTCTGTTATAATTAGTTATTGCTTTTTTACCCTTCAAAGAATTTGAAACAACCATCTTTTGCCTATTAAACTTTGACCTTCCAATATATGTTTCAATTTTATCAGAACTTTTAGGTAACAAATTCCAGGTTAGTAAATCATATATTCTTTTAGTGGTTTTCTGTTTAAATTGTTTTGATAAACTATTGTGAGTGATATCATCTTTAGCAAATACTAATAAACCACTAGTCATTTTATCTATTCTATGAACAACTCCCGGTCTAAGAACTCCTCCGATGCCAGATAAATTATTTTTACAATGTGCTAAAAGAGCATTTACAAGTGTCTTATCCCTATTACCAGAACCAGGATGAACAACAATTCCAGCAGCTTTATCAATTACAATTAAATTTTTATCTTCATAGATTATGTTTAAATTTATCTTTTGAGGAATTACATTATATTTTTCTGGCTGGGGAATTAATAATACCAACAAACCAGTTTTTTTTAGTTTTATTGATGGTTGATTAATTTCCTGATCATTAAATTTTAAATTACCATTACAAATAAGTGTTTTAAGACGATTTCTGGACAGGTATTGTATTTTTTCTGCTAAGAATGAATCAATTCTTTTACCAATATCATTGATACTTATGGAAATAGTTATATAATTTTGCTTCAATGAAAAGGTTCCTAAAGTTTATTGTTATTTTTCTTGGTATTATTATTTTCATTCTTTTGTCAATTACAATAATAACTATATTTAAAAAATATAAAAATCATGATGAAAATTTTTTTAGATCATTGGAATTAGAACCTAAAATTGAAATATCATATTCTGTTAAGAATTTTCACATTGAAAAAAATGAGATATATTTACATATTGAAAATAATATAAATAATATCCAATTAATAAGGGTATATAATTTGAAGACTGGAAAGTTATCTGCTGAGATTGAATTAAAATGATTTCTAAAGCCCTATTATTATTCCTAAGTTCTTGGATTATCGAAAATACTGAGTTTAAACAAAAGATTCACAACCCCGATTTCTTTAAACTTTCAAAAGAAGAAATGTCAGAAAAAGCCTGCTTTTCATCTTATAATTGCAAAGTAAAAGCATATTATGTCAAAAATAGTGGAATCTATTATATTGATGATTTAAATCCTGAAACAAATATTTGTGATAAATCAATTATTTTACATGAATTAGTTCATCATTATCAAAAAAATAGTGACAGAGTTATAGATCTAGATGAAAGAACATTATGGACGCTTCAAGAGAGACAAGCTATATATTATCAAAATGTTTTTTTGATTTCTCAAAAAAGAATCAATAATAATAAAGGACCAGAGAATGTTCTTGAATGTGAAGGAGGGTCGTACCTAGATCTTCAATATAAATATAAAGAAGAAAAGTAATTTATTAATTTTTTAAATTAAAGATGATGAACATAGAAAAAAAACTTTTGACAAAGATTTCTTATAGATATTTATCAGAAGAAAGGTTTAAAAAAAAAATTTTTAATGGAGATATATTTATAATTAAAAAATCTAAAGAAATATTAGAAATAATTAAAATTACAGAAAAATACTTTTATAATTTTTTTGAATATTCATTGATAAATAATGCTATGAGTAAGAAAATTAGATTCAATAAAGAGGATGATAAAGTTTTTAAAATTCTACAAAGCAGAGTAAAGAATTGTAAAATTATTAGAGAAAGATTTTCACGTTTTTTATCGAAAATTGGACTAAAGTCTAAAGATACTTTCATGGATATGATAAGTTTAAGATTTAGCCCAATGATTGGAGAGAAAAAAGTAGGAAATCTGTCTCCAACCCATGCTCACAGGGATACTTGGGCGTCAAATATTTTTAATCAAATTAACTTTTGGTTTCCAATCCAAACAGTTCAAAATAGTAATTCCATATTTTTAGTGCCAAAATATTTTAAACAAAAAATTGAAAACAATAGTCAATCTTGGAACTATAGTTCTTTTAAAAGAATAAAAAACTATCCATCAGTTCCAATAGCCTCAGGAAAAATAAATAAAAAAGATTTAATAAGTTTTAAAATTTTGAAAGGTGAAATTCTATGTTTTTCAGGAAACCATCTTCATGGAAGTAATTTAGGGGAAAAAGAACGCATTAATCTTGAAACAAGAATTACTTGCAGAAATGATATAAAAAATTTTGATATTCCAAAAAATATTGACTCATTTAGTAATTTTAAAAAAAACAACTGGTTTAAAAATTTAGATACAGGTGAAAATTACTAATTTGTTTTAATAAAGTTAACCAAAAAAACATGTGATATAGTCAAAGAAGATAAACCAATAATTACATAGCTTATATTAAGATTATTTGGTGAGTTTTTATAAAAAAGAAATAGAATTACAAAAAAAATAAATGTTAAAACCGTCATAGGAATGCTTTTTTTTATTAATTGTAAATTCTTTAACTCTAAATTTTCTTTCTCTTCCAACAGATGACGAGTTGAATGTAAAAAACAAAAATATAAAAAGAAAGAAATTAATGGTTCAAAAAAACTAAAGCAAAACAATAATCCAAATAATTCAACTAAAAACACAAAAGAGTTTTTGTCTTTAATAATTAAGTTGTAATTTATGATTAGCCAAGATGAAATTAAAAAAAATAATAACAAAAATAGAAAATTAAAATAAATAACTATTTGTAATAAAAAGTGCTCATCAATTAAGAAATATTCAAAAATTTCTAACGTTGGTTTTAAATGAAAAATAAATGGTAATGAAATAACAATAATACCTCTTATTAATATTTCAATTATTTTTGATCTTGCATCATTTGTAACGCAATCACTTATACCAAAATGCAAAGCTGATAATAGCAGAAATATAATAAACATTACGTTGGGAAAAAAAATCCACAATATAAAAAAGACAAAAGGAATTAAAGTGTAAATTGTGATGAATAAAATCGTATGATGATTATTTTTAATTATTTTTTTTTTTTTTGCCATTAATAAATCTAAACTACCATGAGCTAAACCTGGCCAAAGTAGTGGCAATGAGAAAAGAATAACTTGATTTAAATAATTACCTGAAAGTTGATCATCAAAAACTAATGTAATAGGAACTAAAGAAATAAGAGCAAAGAAAAAAACTTTTGATTCTAAAAAATTCATTTATTTAAAAAAAGTGACTTTATTAATAAAAATTTTGGAAGAGAAATAATTATTTTTAATGTTTCGTTTAAGCTTGCTGAATTTGTTAGAAAATTAACCAGAGTAATTAATTTATTTCTTGTGAAAAATCTTTCAAAGAATAATGTAATTTTCTCTGGATTGTTAATTAAAAAAATACAAAAAGTTTTGTCGAGAAAATTTGATAACTTCTTTTCATAAATCTTTGGTTTTTGGTGTTTAATTATACAATCTACAATTTCTTTTGAATATTTAAAACAGTTTTGAAGAGAATAACCTGTTGATTGTTTGACCCAGTTACCTGCAGTACCAATTTTTATATGATTGCTTGAATTATTCTCTCTATACTTAAACATAGGAATGACTCCCGATTCATGAGACTTAATCTTGTATTTATATCCACAAAACTTTTTTTTTAAATAATTTTTTAAATCTTTATTATAATCTTCTTTTGTTAATATCTTAGACGAAAAATATGTAGTCTCGACAAAAACTTTTTTTTTACTTATAGGTAGAATGTAAAAAAAATTAAAGACATTCTTTTTATTTTGAATATCCATTAATATAACTTCATCATAAACTGTTAAGTTTTTATTTAATGTAAGTTCAATTCCATAAAAATGCTGATAAAGATTTTTCTCACAATTTGATTTATAGTCTATCCTACTATCAAAAACTAAAGAAGTATTATATATAGCTTTGTTAGAGTTGATTTTAATTAAGTCTTTTTTATTTCTTAATGAAATAATTTTTTGATTCATAAGTAAACTAAAGTTTTCTTTCTGTTTTAATTTCTTTAAAAAAAAATTAGATAAATTTTCTGATTTTATTCTTAAGTATTCAATTCCTTTTGATTGAAGCTTGATTTTCTTATCGTTAATTAGAACACAAATATTTTTCCATTTATTATCAACATGTTTAGTTAAAATATTTTTTGGTTTATTCCAAAAACATAAGTTCTTTCCACTATTTAAGTTTTTTTGTTTTTCCAGAATTAATACTTTTTTATTTGTACGTTCTATTATTTCATTTGCTAGAATTAGTCCAGATACTCCAGCTCCAATGATTATAATGTCATAATAATTTTTAATCACAATAAACAGAATCAAATTTTTTAAGGATTTTTTTTATTTTTCTTTCGGTATTTATAACTATTTTAGTGTCTTTATAAAAAAATAATTTATAAAGGGTTTTTATTGTTTTTAAAAACTTTTCATAACTTGTTAAGTAAATTCTTTTTTCCCATATATCATAATTTTTTTTTCGAATTTTACTTCCAATAGATTGATATAGACACGAGGCAATTGCAATTGGTATTTTATATCTAAATGGTAATTTAATAATTCCGTTCCATGATATTTTGTATATTTCATCAGCAATTTTTAATAGTGTTTCCAGATTTCTCGAGAATTCTTTTTGCAGTAATTTATTAGTAAGTATTTCGCTGAAATGATAGTTTTTTTTTGATCTTAGTGTTTGTGGAAAATAAATTCTTTTTTGTTCAAGATCTTCTTTTATATCTCTTGATATATTTGTAAGTTGCATTGCTATTCCAAGTTGAACACCCTTTAGTCTTAATTTTAAGTCATTTATTTTCATTATATCACACATCATTAAACCAACTGTTCCCGCAACTTTAAAACTATAATCTATCAAATCTTCATAATTTTTTATATTAACATTCTCTAAATCACTCAGCACACCATTAATTAGCTCTATAGGTACTGAAACATTTATATTGTATTTTGATAAAAGGTTTATAAAGTTTGAAACAATAATGTTATTTGACTTTAAAGTTTTAAGTTGATTCTGTATCTTTTTTAATTCTTTTTTAGACTCTTTTTTAGTTGATATATTACTATCCCCTATATCATCTATATATCTGCAGAAAAAGTACAAGATTTCAACATCATACTTTATTTCTTTTGAAAAAAATAAAGATGCAAAATAAAATGTTTTAGCTCTATTCTTAATAGAGTAGTTTAAAGAATTATCATTCATTTTTTAGAATATTTTCTAAAACTTTTGCAGAACTAATAACCCCTGGAACCCCGGCGCCTGGATGAGAACCAGCTCCAACGAAGTAAAGGTTTTTAAAATTTTCAGATTTATTATGAAACCTAAACCAAGCAGATTGTCTAAATATAGGAGAAATTGAGAATCCACTTCCATAAAGAGAGTTATAATCATTTTTGAAATCAGTTGGTGACATATGAAAACAAACTTTTAGATTTTCTCTCAATCCAGGAAGAATAGTCTTTTCTAGTGCAATTAAAATCTTTTCTTCATAATTACTGCCATATTTTTTCCAATTTATTGAATTTTTCAAATTAGGAACTGGTGATAAAACATAAAAACAATCACATCCCTTTGGTGCCATTGATTTATCTGTTGCAGTTGGTCTATGGAGATATAAGCTAAAATCATCTGCTAAAACTCTTTTTTTGAAAATATCATTTAGTAACCCCTCATAGCGTTTGCCCATCCAGATTGTATGATGAGCAATATCTTTATATATTTTTTTTGTTCCAAAATAGATTACAAAAAGACCCATAGAAAAATCCATTTTTTCAATTTTCTTTTGGTGCCATTTTTTATTTTTTTTTGAGTCAATCAAATATTTATAAGTATGGGCGGGATCTGTATTCATAATTAACTTATCGGCATAAACTTTACTCTTATTAGTTTTAATTCCTATTACTTGATCATCCTTAGTTATAATTTTCTTTATCTCCATATTTTTAAATATTTTAACTTTTTCCTCTTTCATTAGTTTTTCAAACGCTTTAATGATCTTGCCAGTCCCACCAATTGCATAATGAACTCCCCATTTTCTCTCCAAATAGTGAATCAAGTTATAAATTGAGGTGGTATCTATTGGATTGCCTCCCAAAAGCAATGGCTGGATGCTAAATGCTTGTCTGATTTGTTCATTTTTAATAAACTTTGAAACTAACTTAAAAACGCTTAAATAACTTTTTAATTTAATTAAGCTAGGAATCTGTTTTATCATAAATATGAAGTCATGAAAGGGAACAAATGAAAGCCTTTCAAACCCTACATTAAAAATCTTTTCTGAAAATTTTAACAAATTACGATAACCTTGAACGTCTCTAGGGTCAAATTTTGATATTTCATCTTCAGTAATTTTTAGATCACTTGAATAATTAAATACCTTTTGATTTGACGAAAAGTAGAATCTATACCATGGTTCGAGTTTTACAAATTCTACATACTTTTTTCTATCTTTTTTGAATAACTCAAATAATTCATTAAATAAAAATGGGGCGGTAATAACAGTAGGCCCAGCATCAAATATAAAACCTGATTTTTTAAAGACCCTAGCTCTACCACCAAGTTGATCTAATTTTTCGAAAATAGATACTTCATAACCCATTGCTCTCAACCTTAATGCGGCTGAAATACCACCAAAACCTGAACCTACAACAATTGCAGTTTTCTTCATTTAAATTTTTTAATATTTTTTGTTATTCTGGTAATTATTGAGCTTATAACAAAACTAACAATTCTTGAAAGTTTGCAATCAGTTTTATTTGATATATTTATTGCCCTTTCAGATACCTTATTAAGATGATTGAAAGACAGGTCTAGGGCACCTTTCTCTTTGATCTTATCTAACCAAATTGTTATTTCGTCTTCCGAAATAGAATCATATCTTTTTTTTAAAAATTTTTGCAAAATATATTTTTCTCCTTGGGATGCATTTTCAATAAAATGCATAATCAATACATTCATCTTTCCTTCTTTTAAGTCTCTTCCTGGCAACCCTCTTTCTTTAAGACCCAAAAAATCAGAAAGATCATCTTGTATTTGATATGCTACTCCAGTTTCGTATAAAGGTTTAAAATAATTTTCATCATATGTGTTGCCTGAAAAAATTGATGCAATTTTAATAGGAAGTGATATTAATCCTCCAGTTTTTGCTCTGGCTGTAGATTCGTAATCCTGCATTTTCAAATTAAAATCTGATCTACTAAGTATTTCAACTGATTGTCCCTTGACAGTTTGTTTAATAGTTTTACTTAACTCTTCTATGGCCTTACATTTTAAATCTGGATCAGCTTTTATTTTAGAAATAACCTCAAAGGAAGCTGAAATAAATAAATCACCAAGATTTATTGCTGTATGGTCACCAAATCTATTCCATATTGTTGGCAACCCTCTTCTTAATATGTCTCTGTCTTGAAGGTCGTCGTGGATAAGTGATGCGTTGTGAATAAATTCACAGCAAATAGCTATATGATGAGAAACTTGATTACTAATACCAAAAATTTTTGATGCCAAGAGAGCTAAAATAGCTCGAAATCTTTTCCCCCCAGATCTGAGTTGATATTTAGCACAATGCCCCATCCAAGAATCATCGCATAAAATTTCTGACATTTTCTTATTCAATAACTTAAGATCTGCTTTATAGTTTGAATGGTTAAAAAAACTAAGGTCTATATTCTTCTGGAAATCATTAAGGTTTATCCAGTTTTTATTCAAATTCAAATTATGAATTCTACTTTTTTTTATTTTGAAGGTGTTTAATCTTTCCATGATGATAAAAAAAGGGAAACATCGAGACGATGCTTCCCTTTAGTTTTTACAACATTAAAAATGCTACGCTTTTGCTGATTCAGACTTAGCAGCAGCCCAAATAACAAGACCGAAGGCAATTTTATTAATAATGTCAGCTAGGTTATAAATTGCATTCAAAGATGCTTCATCTCTTCCACCAGCTAGATAACCTAGGAAATAACCGATCGGATAGATTGACCATCCAATTGATACAATCCATTTCATGGCATTGTAGGCTGATTGTTGAGCTTTTGAATTACTAGAAGCATTAGCTTGAGCAGCTTCACCTGCAAATATTTCATAAAGAATGTAAATCCATCCAGCCATACCAACAATGAAACCAACAGTTGCATTGATTGCGCCAGATTCACCCAAATAACCTGCAATTAACATTACTAAAGTACCTAATAATAGTCTCCAGAACATACCAGCAGTTGCAGCTCCAACTGCCGCTAAAATCAAATAAAATTCTATCATTTGCAGTGGAACTGTTAATAACCAATCTATATATCTATATACATTAGGGTTTTCACCTGTTCCGATCCATACATCTCTCATATAGTAATAGTGAACAGCAGCGATCAAAGTTACTAGACCAGCAACTCTAACAGAAGTTTGCCAATGTTTAGCTACACTATTAGCTTCAAAAAAGAAGAAAGCTGTAGATGCAACCATGGCTACCGAAATTATCCAAAAAGATACCCCAACGAGGTCATCGGCTTTAAGCATATATTCCATATGTTTATCCTTTCGTATTAATTATTAATTTTTAACTACATAGAGAGTTAAAAGTTAAAGTTTTTACAAGTAGATTTATTAGGGCACATATGCTGTCGCCCAAAAACCTCCCCATATTGTATTTAATAGGATGACTAAAAAAAATGTTAATACAAGAAAAAAAAAACAATATTATAATAAATAACTGATTTTATTGATAAAAAATTATATTAAAAAAGATATTGATGCTAGAATGGTTGCTTTTATTCTTAATTTTTTGAACCATGATTCGTTAATTTTTTTATGTATTTTGATATCTATGAAAAGACTTAAAAACATTGAAAAAACTAAAATAAAAGAGGAATAATAGATGAAAAAGTTATTTTCGTAACTTAATGCTAATAACAAAGGAAGAAGTGGGATAAATAAAAGATTTTTCTGTTTATTTATAATAATTCTCTGCCACTGCATTCCTGAAATAAATGCGATAATCAAACACGCATACAAATTTGAAATATTTGAAAGAAAGTTATAATTAAATAATATTATTACAGGAGAAATATAAAATGGTATTAATCCTAAATAAGTAATAAGAGTGATTCTTTTTCTAAGGTTATGCATATATTCTTGATAGATTGAATTTAAAGTTTATCATATACAAATTGGAGTTTCTCGCAATGACAGACGATGAATTGGAAAAAATAAATAGATATCTGAATTATACTTTTAAAACAGATGGATTTTTACTAAAGAAAAGAAAGCAAATCGATGATTCATGTGAAGTGTATTTAAATGATGAATTTCTTGGATTAATATACAAGGAAAGCGAGGAAGGGGAGGACGACTTTCAATTTCATATGTCAATATTAAAAGAAGATTTGAAGAAATGAAAAGATTAGTCTTTTTTACCATTGTAATTTTAACTTACAGTTCCTCAAAAGCCCACCATAAAATATATAGTCCTAGAGTCGAAGAAGGAAGACAATCTTTAGAGTGGAGGGGACATTTTGATCATGATGATAGAGTCGAAATTGATAAAGAACACCATCATGTTTTTGAAACAGAGTACTCTTGGACAGCTTTTTGGCAATCGGAGTTAGAGTTTCATGTTTCAGATAAAGCTGAAACACCTCTAGATTGGGAAAAAACTGAATTTCAAAACCAATTACAAATCTTTGATTATAATAATTTTGCTAGTGCTATTTATTTTTCATATAACTTTGTTTCGGAGAGTGATGAGGCCGATGAGATTGAATACAAATATTTAAATGAATTTAACAATGACAGTTTTAGTTTTATTACAAACTTTATTTTTGAGAAACAAGTAGGTAGTAATGCTTCTGGATCAACAACATTTGATCTTAGCAATCAATTAATGACTAAAGAATTTTTATACGAAAGTTTTAACTTTGGAATTATTGGTTTTAGTAAATTTGGGGAAGTATCAAAATTTAAAACTTTTAGTCTTCAAGAACATCTATATGGCGTTCAATTAGAAACAGAATTTAATTTTAAAAAATTTGAATATGAAATATCACTTGGTTATCTTCACGGTCTTACTGATTCTTCAGCAAATCATAAATTTTTGTGGAATATGGAACTAGAGTTTAATTAGAAACCAAGTTCTTTAAGTTTTTTGAAGTAATTTTCTTCACTGATTAATCCTCTTTCTCTCATACTTTCAAGAGATTTAAGTGTAACCTGATTGTTTTGGATGTTATTGTTTTGCATACCTTGAGTTCTAGGGTAATAGGATGGGTTGTTATATTGGTTATTATAAGGCCTTTGCGCATTCATGTCATAAGGTGTTTGTCTGTAGTTAGGTGGATAGTTTGGAATGGGATAATTATATCCATAACCTTGTTGGGGCCCTCTTATAGATCTAAGTTCTCTTCTTAAATTCTCAACTTCATTTCTGAGACCTCTAACCTCAATATTTGATTGCAAAGCTACAGTTTTTTCCTGTTTATTAAGAAAACCTCGAGCTTTAAGTGCTTTATTTGAAAAAACAAGCCAATCTCTTCTATTCTTTGCCGAAGCAGGTCTGAAAACTCCTGAATTAGGTAATGCACTTAATCTAAATTTATTTTTTATTGTTTGGAATCTTGACCCAGGAACATAAGGATTGGTTTTTAGATCAGGGTTAATGCCTGCAGACAGCATTGGATCAGTATCAGTCATGTTTCCTTTTCTTAGGATTGATCCGAAAACTAGATTTAGACCATACTTATCATAAAAAATCCTTCCTGAGGTAACTCTATTTGATGATAAACCTTTTTGCTTATACCAAGCTTCAACCGTAAAAACTACATCTTCGTTAGGTTGAGATTCTTGTAGTGCTTCACTAATTGCTATAGCATAATCGTAAACCTTTTCATTTGGAAAAAGTTGCTGAGGTTTTGAACCATATCTTGTTATAATAAGCTTTAGTGCCCCCTCAATTTTTTGTGGATCGATTTTAATTGGATGAGAATTTACAATATTTCTGTCTTCGCTATCAAGTTGTACTCTTTGATAACCACTTTTATAGTAGAATTTATTGTCGTCAAAAACACCAGTAATGGATGAGCAACCAGATAGATACAGCGCGGTACATAAAACAATAAAGCTTTTATAAAATTTATAGATTATAATTCTCCCAATTAGTTTTTAAAATACCAAAAAAAAAAGGAGAGCTCAACACTCTCCTTTTTAAAATTAAGCGATCTAAGCTTTTCTTACTTCTACCAGAAGAAGAAAGCTCCAACGCCACCGAATGAATCTTCTTGATCGCTATCAGCAAGATACCAAGTTTTCTCAGTATACCCACCTTCAGCTACTAATCTGAAGTTATCCGTTACATTGTGCCATATCATACCTGAATGCATGGTTTGACAGTTCATTACACCACGTGTTTGAATGTCATTACCAGTTCTTTTCAGACAGTTACCACCATATGAATATCCAACTGAAGTACCTTGACTAAAGTCGAATGTACCTTGAAGGTAACCACCATATGTTTTTCTCTCAGTTCCAACATCATCAAGTGCACCAACTGATGTATTGGCGCCAAATGTGTGTTGACCTCTGATACCCATGGCATTACCCCAGAAACCAGAAGCAACAAGTTGGAAACCTTCATAAGAAAGTTTAGTACCAAAACCAACACCAGCTGAGTCAACATCTGTATCTCTGCTATCGTTGCCATTTGCACCTCTTCTAGTTGTTTCAATACCTGCAGCATCTTGCTGTGTACGAGCAGCAGCTTCGGCTTCATTTCTGTCAGTATTTTGGTAACTACCATCAACCCACAAATTAACGCCTAAACCAGTTTGGAAGAAACTTCCATTCCAAGTTAACTGTGCTTCAACTCTTGGAGATGATTTATCTGTAGCTGAAAAACCTGCAGTGTCAGCAGTTATATCGTCTGGATCAAATATACCAACCTTAGCATTAAATCCGTTGCCAAGATCAGGTAAAGTCCATGAAACTTGCGGTTTGAAATCAGTGTATAAGTAACCAAGACCAATTCTACCTAGTGTAGTGTTAGAATTACCAGCAGTTGCAGCTGCACCAACACCGAACAATAACATATCACTTAAGATAGCATTACTTTGGTGAATACCAAGACTTCTACCAACTAATACAGAACCAAAAGAACCAGCAATAGTACCACTTGTTTCACGAATGTTAATTTGTCCATTACCAAGTGAGTTTTCTCCACCGTTCATGTGAGTGTATAAACCAAGTCTTGCAGACATATCTAAACCATTAGCTGTTGGAGCTTTTAAAGTCATACCCCACACGTTAGGTAATAGGCCTGTAACAATACTAGTGTCATCATTACCACCAGCTACTCCACCATAAGTGTCGAAAGTGAGGTTTCCAGTACCACCACTACTGTCAGGAACATTAGATACACTGTTCTTCATGATAAATGCATTAGCTGCACCGTCAAAAGAAACTTCCCAACCTTCTTGGCTCATCAATAAAATTTTAGAGTCAACTGAAGTGGAAGCTAAAGCCATGACAGCAGGAATAGCAGCAATAGCAATTTTTTTTGAAATTTTCATATATTTCCTTCCTTAATTGTTAATATAATCAATTTTTATATCTTAATCCTACATTATTTCACTTTTAAATAAACTTTAATGTGAATTTAAATGTAAAATTACAGAAATTTGTTGTTTTTTTGCAACAGAATTATTTTAAAATAAAATTTACAGGTATTTTAATTTTTAATCTTCCATCGTCGTCAAGTATTTCAGATGGAGGTTTGGGAAAATTAAAAGATTTTAAAACTTTAATTGTTGCCTTATACAATCTTTTTGGTTTTTTTTTTTCAACCTCTATATTCAAAAGATTTCCAGATTTGTCTAAAGATAGAACTGATATAATTCTTCCTTGTTCTCTTCTTTTAATTGACTGTATTGGATAAGACCTAGAGGCAGCTTTATTAATCTCAACAGAAATAAAGGTTAAATAATCACTTAGCATTTTATTCACCAAAACTCTTTTATTATTTTTAACTTCTAATCTATTTTTGTTTTGATTTGATGGAACACTCAGAGTTTTAGATTCTGTTTTTAATAATTTTTCTTCTTTGATTTTTTCAATTTTTATAGGCTTTTTAATTTCTTCAACATTGTTAACTGTTTTCTGTTTTTTTTCCGGTTTAATAATTGGAAGCGAATCTTTCGTTTTATTTTCTTTTTTTGAAACTGGTTTTATTGCTTCTTCTTTTTTTGCAGGTTTTTCAATTTTTAAAGGTTTTTTTTTATTTCGTTTTATTTTGGGTGTAGGCAAAACTTCCTGAAGCCTGGTTTGAGGAGAATTAAATTCCTGAAATTTACTTAAATTTAAGACATAAATTTCTTCATTTTTTTTTTGAATACTAAAACTATAGATAAAAATAAAATGAATCATCAGAGAGGTTAATATAGAAAATGATAGCAATTTTGAATTATTCATTATTAATTTTTTGATCGCTTACTTTTAAATAAATTTTAGTTATATTTTTTTTTTTTTAACTCTTTGAAAATATTATTAAGCATAAAAATATTTGCATTTTTATCAACTTCTAAGATGTATTTATTTTGTTTATTTGAAATAATTTGATTTATATTTATTAACTTAACTTCCTTGTTATTATAGGAAATTTTGTTTGCTTTATTGACAACAATTAAAATTTCTTTCTCAGAAGTTTTCTGTTCCAGTCCCGAGTCTGAAATTGGAGGTTTGATGCCAGGAGAATCTTTTTTAGTTATGACTCCTGTTAAAAGGAAAAAAATTAGTAATAAAAAAATCAAGTTTATCATTGGAATTAGATTTATAGATTCACTAAGATTTTTTTGATTTTTATTCAGTGTCTTTAATTTCATTAGAAAAGTTCACATTTTTAATATTATTTTTTTTGATAAGATCTAAAATCGTGATTAATAATTGCACTTCGGTTTCTCTATCATTGAGGATAATTATTTTTTCGTAATTTAATGACTTCCAAACATTAAAATATTTTTTCTCTAAGAGCTCAAGATTGACGATTTTATCTTCAAAGAAAATTTTATTTTGTCTAAGATTTAATAACATTACATTTTTTTCATTTACGCTGTTTGTGGCTTGTTTTTTATTATCCAACAAAAAGCTAACTTGTTTGTTTTTACTGAAGTTTGTTGCCAACATAAAAAAAACTAACATTAGGAAAATAATATCAATCAAAGGGATAATATTTATTTTCAATGTTTTTTTTTTAAATTCGTTTTTAAGCATTTTTATTTGATAACTGAAAGTCTATTTATCAAAAAAATTAAATTCTCATGTAGTTTGTTTATTTTTTTATCCAAAAAGTAATGACTTACTAATGCTGGGATTGCCACAACAAGCCCCATTGCTGTCGTTAGTAAAGCTGTCCAGATACCTCCAGCTAATATTGATGGATCAACTAGACTGCCACCTAACTCGAGTTCATTAAATGAATCTATCATTCCAATAACAGTTCCTAAAAGCCCAACAAGAGGACTAACTTGAGAAATAATCTCAAGTGAAGGCATAAAAGATTGTATGGATTTAAATTCATTTTCAACTATTGCATTTAATTCTTGTTCGATTTGATCTTGAGAGTTTTTGGAGTTAAGGGTAGATAATATTTTTTTTAATAATTTTTTTTTTATTGAAGGCTCCAAGTCGATAATTTCTTCTTTTATTTGGCTAATATTAAGAATAAAATCTGAATCTGATATTTTTTTTATGATCTTAGAAAAATCCAAATTGCTGAGAATATATATTTCGATATATTTATATGTTATTATTGAAATTGTAATAAGTGATAAGAAAAACAGGAATGAAAATATTATTCCCCCCTTGTCTAAGTAAGTATAAAACGATTCCATAAAAAACTCCTAAATTTTTAAATAAGACCTTCCAACAACGAAGGAAACTTTTTCTTTAACATTGAATATTCTTTTTGAATAATTTGATCATCAATAATAAGTTTTCCTCTCTTACTTTTAACCTTATGATCATAAACAACCGTAGCTGGTCGTTTAGAAAAAAAAATAATTCTGTCACCAAGAAGAATTGCTTCTTTAAGATTGTGAGTAATTAAAATTATGGTTATTGGTTTTTCTTTCCAATAGCTTATCAAAAGTTCATAAAGATTTTCTGCTGTAGGTTGATCCAAAGAGACAAACGGTTCATCCATAAGCAAAACCTTTGGATTTCTGACCAATGCTCTGGCCAGTGAAACTTTTCTTCTCATGCCACCGGATATAGATTTAGGATAATAGTCTTCAAACTCTAAAAGTTTAAAACTATCGAGTAATTTCTTTATCTCTTCATCTTTATTTTCATTATCATCACAAACTAGTTCAATATTTTCCCTAACAGTTAACCAAGGAAGAAGCCTTGATGTTTGAAATACATAACCAAAATTCTCATCAACTTTTAATTCTTTTTCATCAATTAATATTTTCTGATTTTCACTTTTAACTAAACCACCAATAATATTCATTAGTGTAGTTTTGCCGCATCCTGATGGTCCAACAACACAAACAAACTCTCTAGATTTAATTGAAATATCAATGTTTTTTAAAACCTCTACACTAGATTTGTCATGTTTATTGATAAAAGATTTTTTTTTAACTTTAATTTTGAAGTTCACTTTAACTATCTCCAAACGGATATTTTCTTTTCAAATGGCCTAACTAGCAAAAATTCAACAATTAGAATTAATAAAACAAAAACTAATGTGTAAGCTAAGATACCTGATATATCAAAGAATTGAAAGAATCCGAATAATTTAAAACCTACTCCATTACTTCTTCCTAGTAATTCTACAACAAGAACTATCTTCCAAATTAAAGATAAACCTGATCGAGCAGATGAAAGTAAGTAAGGATAAAGCTGAGGAAGAATAACTTTAATAAAAAGTTTTTTTCCAGAAATTTTATAAAATTTAGCAACATCTACATAATCTTTTTCAATCGATCTCGCCCCTTCACGCATAATAACTGCAACCATTGGAATTTTATTTAAAGACACTGCTAAAATAGCTGCCACCTCATTCAATCCAAACCAAACATAACACAAAATAATTATTACTAAAGCAGGGACATTTAATCCTAAGATCAGCCAGTCATCTAAAAATGTATTCAGTTTTGAATTTCTTCCCATATAGATTCCAAAAAAAGTTCCAATTAGCATTGCTATTAAAAAAGATAAAAACACCCTTTTAAGAGTTATAGCTGTATGAAAGAAGAGTTCATTATTTTCTGATTCTAGAATTATTTTATTAAATACTTCTTTTGGACCTGGAAGAAGGTCAACTTCGAGCATTAGGCTAGAAACCTGCCATATTCCAAAAAAAATTAAAATAGAGGTAATCCTAATAATTACATTGGGACTATCATTAATCATTACTATTTTGTCCAGAAAGTACCGGGTGAGAGCTTTTCAGCTTTACCCACTAACTCCCGTCCACCAACTTTGGAAAGAATCGAATAAAGTTTTTTAGATCCATTAATTTGAGAATTAGTAAAATCATTATTGGGAATACCTTCACGATAAATATCACGAAGATTTAGAAATAATCTCTCATCTTTGGCATTCATAAAAGGACGAACTTTATCCCAGATATCATCAGATTCAAGCATTAACTTTTTGGTTTCTTTTGATGTAAACAAGAATCTTTCTAATAAATCTTTTTTGTCCAATGCCCATTTATCCTTGAACACCCAGCCAATTACTGGAATCCCTTTAGGCAAATCTAGTTTTTCTAAAATGTCAGTAATATTGATAACTTTCTTGAAATCATCATTGGTTAACAACTTTGCCTGATATGGCCAGTAAGTTAAAATTGCATCAAAACTTTTTTGTTCGATTTTTTTATTTAGTAATGGGGGAGCTCCGAAAATTTGCCTACTAACATTTTTTAATTCTTTTCCATACTGTTTTTTAAAATATGCCCGGAAAATTAACCACCCTTTATCAACTTGACCTCCTGCTATACCAATTTTTTTTCCTTCTAAATCTTTTTCATTTTTGATACTGGAGTCTTTTGAAACTATGAGACCACCAGCTGCCATAGAGTGAGGTACAAATGCAAACATACGACCTTCGCTCCTTTGACGAGAAACCCAAAACCAATCAGTTACTATGACATCAACCGCTCCACCTTGAAGAGCAACAGCAGCTGCATTTTTACTAGCTAATTCAACGATTTGAAGATCAAAGCCGTTCTGTTTATCAAGTTCTAGTTCTTTAATAAGTTTTAATTCCCAATTAACACTACCATACTGCAGAGAACCAACTTTAAGGGTTTTAGCATCGACGGCAGAAATAAAACCAAATGTTAACCAAAAGAAAATAAAGACTTGATATTTGCATGAAGTTAGTTTTTTTAGCATATGTTTAAATAATATTCCTTTAGATACAATTATATTGTACTTTTTATATTAATAATCAAATTTTTTTCAAATTAGTAGTTTTTTATGAAAATAAAGATATATAGATTAAATTTGTTAGGACTCAAGTGTCCTATACCAGTACTTAAAATCTCAAAGAAATTTAAAGATTTAAATAAAGGTGATATTTTGATTGTGAACACAGATGACCCCAAGTCAGAAAAGGATATAGTTGAGTTGACGAAAGTTATAAATATTAAACTTTTAGAAAAAAATAGAAATAACAGTAATAAAATGCTTTTTAGATTAGAGAAGTATTAAATATTTGTATATGAAAGACTTACTAGATAAAAAAATAGAAGAATTGTCCTATGAAGAAGCCTTCGACAGACTTCAAAAAATCATTCAATTATTAGAGGATGGCAAAGTCAGTTTAGATGATTCAATAAAATACTATGAGCAGGGAGCCTTATTAAAAAATTTTTGTGAAAAAAAACTTAAAAATGCAGAAATGAAAATCAAAAATGTTTTAGATAAAAAAGGCATTGATGAAAAGTAATGTTAGAAATTGAAAAATTTATCTCTTCTTTTGCAAGAAAATTTGATAACTTTCTGTTAAGTCTCATACCAAGCAAACCTTATTCACCCAAGCTCAATGAAGCAATGAAATATTCAATAAAAGTCGGGGGTAAGAGATTAAGACCAATATTTTTAACAGAAATATCAAAAATATTTGATGTTGAAGAAGAGAAGGCGTTAAGAGCTGCTGCTGCAATAGAGCTTATACATTGTTATTCCCTTGTTCATGATGACTTGCCTTCGATGGATGATGATGATTTAAGAAGAGGTCATCAAACTTGTCACAAAAAATTTGATGAAGCAACTGCTGTTCTTGTAGGAGATGCTTTCCAAGCTTTAGCATTTGAAATTTTATCTGACAAAAAAACTCATCCAAATCCAGAGGTTAGGTGTTTATTAATCAATGAATTATCAAAAGCATCCGGTCACATGGGTATGGTAGGTGGTCAGATGCTTGATCTTGAGGCTGAGAAAAAAAAACTTTCTTTAGAAGAAATCTTATTTTTGCAAAAATTAAAAACAGGAGAGTTGTTTAAATTCGCTTGTGTGGCTGGCCCTATATTGTCTCAAAATATCAAATTGGATAATTTTATAAATTTTTCAGATAATCTTGGTCTTGCATTTCAGATAAAAGATGATCTGCTTGATGTCGAGGGAGATGAAAAAGAAATTGGTAAAAAGGTCAAGAAAGATTTATCAAGAGGAAAAGAAACTTTGATTTCATTTTTTGGTAAAGAAAATGCAAAAGATAAATCCAAAGAACTAATTAATAATTGCATAAAGCTATTAGAGCCTTATGGAAAGAAAGCTAATAAAGTTTTAGAACTGACGACTTTTGTTATCTCAAGAAAAAAATGAAATGTTTTCATCAAAAAAGGTACCCCATAGTTTAAATAATTTAAGAATTGATATTATATTGAAAGAGCTATGTTTAGTTGATTCAAGAAATAAGGCTCTTGCAGTTATAATGGCTGGAAATGTTTTTGTAGATGAAAAAAGAATTAATAAACCTGGAAAATTAGTAAAAAGTAATTCTATAGTTAAACTAAAAAATAATGACCATAATTGGGCATCAAGAGGAGGAATCAAACTAGATAATTCATTAAAATTTTTTAAAACAGAAGTTTCGGGAAAAATTTGTCTTGATATTGGATGTTCAAGTGGGGGATTTACCGATGTTTTAATTTTCTATGGTGCAAAAAGAGTTTATGCAGTTGATGTTGGGTATGGTCAATTTGATTGGAGATTGAGAAATTCTAAAAAGGTTAAATTATTTGAGAGAACTAATGCTAAAAATTTAAATAAACAAATTATTTCAGAACCGATCGATTTAGTAGTTTGCGATGTAAGTTTTATTTCTATCAGAAAAATTTTTGGTAATATTAAAGGACTATTAAATGAAAAGTATGAAATTTTATCACTCATAAAACCACAGTTTGAAGTTGAAAAAAAATTAGTAGGTAAAGGAGGTATTATAAAAGATAAACTAGTTCACGAGAATGTTTGCAGGGATATTGAAAAGTGGTTTAAAAATAATTTTGAAAACAAGTTTGTAAAAATTACAGAGAGCTCAATTTTTGGTCAAAAAGGGAACAAAGAATTCTTTATTTATTTAACAAATTAGTTTTAGAACTTTGATTTAATAATAATAAATCTGCTAAAACTATAGCTACCATAGCCTCACCAATAGGAACCGCTCTAATGCCAACACAAGGATCATGCCTTCCTTTAGTTATTATAGTGGTGTTTTTTTTTTTAAGATTAATAGTTTTCCTTTTTGTAAGAATTGAACTAGTTGGTTTTACAGCAAATGTAACAACTATGTCTTGACCAGATGAAATTCCACCTAATGTTCCACCTGCATTATTTGAACTGAAAAATACTTTATTTTTTTTAAAACTCATTTCATCAGCATTATCTTCACCTCTCAATTCTGCACTTTTAAATCCATTGCCGATCTCAACTCCTTTAACAGCTGGTATACTCATGATTGCCTGAGCAAGTAATGCATCAATTTTTGAAAAGACTGGTTCTCCCAACCCAGCAGGTACACCGGAAGCAACTATTTTGATTATTGCTCCAACGGATGAGCCTTCTTTTCTGACTTTAAATAAATAATCTTCCCATTTTTTTAATATATTTTTATCTGGTGAAAAAAAATTATTTCTGTTTACCTCATCCCAGTCCCAATTATCTTCCCCTATTCTTTCTTTACCAATTTGAATTAGAGCGCCTTTGATTTTAATCTTGCTTCCTAATATTTTTTGTGCAACTCCTCCCGCTGCAACTCTCATTGCAGTTTCTCTGGCTGATGCTCTTCCACCACCTCTGTAATCTCTAATTCCATATTTTTCTTGATAGGTGTAATCAGCATGTCCTGGTCTAAATTTATCTTTAATTTCACTGTAATCTTTTGATTTTTGATCTTTATTATGAATAATCATTGAAATTGGAGTACCTGTTGTTTTACCACTGAATACTCCAGAAAGTATTTTTACTTTGTCATCCTCTTTTCTTTGTGTGGTAAATTTAGACTGCCCAGGCTTTCTTTTGTCTAAAAATTTTTGAATATATTTCTCGTCAATTTTGATATTTGGAGGAACTCCTTCAATTACGCAACCCAGAGCTTCACCGTGACTTTCTCCCCAAGTAGTAATTTTAAAAATTTTCCCTATTGAACTTCCAGTCATAATTATTTGTCTACAGTTATATCAGGCGCGTCTACAGACTTCATACCAACTACGTGATATCCACAGTCTACATGAATTATTTCACCTGTTACACCAGAAGATAAATCAGATAGAAGATAAATAGAATTCATACCAACTTCTTCTATAGATGTTACTCTCTTGAGTGGGGAATTATATTCGTTCCATTTAAGAATATATCTAAAATCAGAAATACCGGAGGCGGCCAGTGTTTTAATTGGTCCAGCAGAAATAGCATTAACTCTTATATTTTTTTTCCCAAGATCTACTGCTAAATATTTTACACTTGTCTCTAGTGCAGCTTTTGCGACACCCATAACATTATAATGAGGCATGACTCTTTCAGCTCCTAAATAAGATAGAGTTAAAATTTGTCCCCCATTTTTAATATAATTTTGTGCTCTTTGACATAAAGCAGTCAATGAATAACATGATACATTCAGGGTGTTAAGAAAGTTATCTCTTGAAGTATTTACATAGTCTCCTTTTAATTCATTTTTATCAGAAAATGCTATTGAATGGACTAAAAAATCAAAAGAATCCCAGTGATTATTTATATCTATAAAAAAATTATTTATACTAGATTCTGAACAAACATCACACTCAAAAACTAATTTAGAATTACACTTTTCCGCTAAAGGAAGAACTCTTTTTTTTATTGAATCATTTACGTAAGAGAATGCTAACTCCGCACCAAATTGATTTAATTTTTCTGCAATACCCCAAGCCAATGACTTTTCATTTGCTATTCCTAAAATTATACCTTTTTTACCCTGTAAATTTAACATTGAATTTATCATTAAAAGCCCCACATTAATGAGTATATTTATTTAATCTAATCTTATATTATATTTCAAAACAAAAAGATATAATGAATCCTTTTAAAAAATTCAATCTCTGGTTCAAGCTTGCTGAAAAATCTCATTCTTTTGACCATACAGCTTTTGCTTTAGCAACATCATATAAGAATCAGCCTCATGTCAGGATGGTTTTACTGAAATTAATTTTAGACGACGGTTTTATTTTTTTTACCAACCTTAATAGTAAAAAAGGGAAACACTTAAACTTAAATAATAAATTATCTATGTGTTTTTATTGGGAATCCATAAATAAACAGATTAGAATTAATGGAACAGGAAAAGTAATAGACAATGCAACTTCAGATACTTATTTTGCTTCACGACCAAGAGGAAGTCAAATTGGAGCTTGGGTATCTAATCAATCATCAATAATTCCTAATGAAAAATTTCTTGAAAAAAAAGAACAAGATTATAATAAAAAATTTGAAGGTTTTTCAGTTCCTCGGCCAGATTATTGGAATGGTGTTAAAGTTGAGCCCAAAGAATTTGAATTTTGGCAACAAGGTAAGTACCGACTTCATAAACGTGAACACTATAGTTTAAAAAAAAATAATTGGGTAAGAACTATGCTATCACCCTAACTAGGCAGCTTTATTTATCTCTAAGCTTTTGAAAACAGAACCAATGGCATGAACCAGTTCTTTTATCATCTTACTTGTATGTTGGGGCGATGCAGTAATTCTTAATCTTTCCTTTCCTTTTGGGACGGTGGGAAAGTTTATTGGCTGTACGTATATTTTAAATTGATCCAGAAGTATTTGACTCGCCTTCTTACATAAAATTGGGTCTCCAATAACAACTGGAATGATATGACTTTCATTGTCTAAAAAAGGAATATTATTTTTCTTCAACAAAATTTTTAAATCTTTTACTACATTAAAAAGTTTTTCTCTTTCAAACGAGGAAAATTTAAGATGTCTAATAGATGAATAAGCTCCCGCTGCTACACACGGAGGTAAAGAAGTAGTAAATATAAAACCAGAAGAAAAGCTTCGTATAAAATCTATTGTTTCTTTTTTGCCAGTCACATATCCACCAATAACTCCAAATGCTTTAGCAAGAGTGCCTTGCAAAATATCAATTTTATTCATTACTCCATCTCTTTCAGCAACACCAGCACCTCTGTGACCATATATTCCAACAGCATGAACTTCATCTAAAAAAGTTAGAGCATTATATTTTTTTGCAAGTTTACATATTTCAGAGATTGGTGCAAAATCTCCATCCATAGAATACACGGATTCAAATACTATTATTTTACTATCAAAGTGAGAGAACTTTTTAAGATTTTTTTCTAAATCTAATAAATCGTTATGCTTAAAGATGACTTTATTTGCTCCAGAGTTTTTAATTCCCTGAATCATAGAAGAATGATTCTTTTCATCCGAAAAAAAGATACAATTCGGAAGTTTTTTTCCAAGTGTTGAGAGGGTTGCCTGATTAGCTAGATAACCAGAATTAAATAATAAAGCTGATTCTTTTTGATGTAAGTAACACAACTCTCTTTCCAAAAGAACATGGTAATGGTTAGTTCCAGAGATATTTCTTGTTCCTCCGGAACCTGCACCAACTTTATTTAGCGCATCAATCATACTTTCAAGAACATTTTTATTTTGACTCATACCCAAATAGTCGTTACTGCACCAAACAGTAACTTCCGCAACTGAATTATCTTTATAATTAACTGCTTGAGGAAAATTTCCAGCAATCTTTTCAAGGTCAGCAAAAATTCTATAATTACCCTCAGATTTAAGTAATTCTAAGTTTTTTTTAAAATAATCTTGGTAGTTAATCATTTTTTTCAAAGTTTAATGCGGAAGAATTAATACAAAATCTTTTAAAACTTGGTTCCGGTCCATCATCAAATACATGTCCCAGGTGAGCGTTACAATTAGAGCATACAACCTCTGTTCTCTTCATTCCAAATGAATTATCATTTACGAAATTTATAGAATAACCATTTATAGTTGAGTGAAAACTCGCCCATCCACTTGAGGACTTAAATTTGTCTTTTGAGCTAAATAATTCCGATTGGCAGCAAATACATTTATAAATACCGTGTTCGAAGAAATTAAAAAATTTCCCAGAAAAAGGGGGTTCTGTCGCCGAATTTTGGGTTACTTCATAGGCGAGTTTTGATAACCTAGATTTTAAATCTGATTTACTCATACTAATTCTCATATAATAAAGATATTATAAATTAAAATAAAAATATTTACAGTTTATAGTTTTTTATGATCATAATTTTTGGTGCTGGAATAATTGGACTCTTCTCAGGGTATGAATTATTAAAAAAAGGAAAAAAAGTTAAAATATTAGATGCACAGGGCATTAAGGCAGATGCAACTAATGCTGCAGTTGGGATGTTAGCACCTTTAATTGAGGCAAAGCCTCAAGAAAAAGAAATTTTCGATTTAATGTACGAATCAAAAAAAAATTGGGAAGAAAATTTCAAAAATGAAAAAAATAGGATTTTAGTTGGGTTTAAAAATAATAATGCACTTATGGTTGCATTAAATAAAGATGATGAAGAGAGACTTAAATTTAAAAAAAGATTTTATAAAAAAATTGGCTTTGAAACAAAATTTCTTAATGCTAATGAAACGTTAAAAATTGAACCATCTTTAAATTCTAATGTTTTATGTTCATTGCTTTGCCAAAATCAAGATCAGGTTAATCCAATGTTATTAAAAAATTTTCTTACTAAAGAAATAAAAAGTTTGGGTGGAGAAATATTAAAAATAAGAAAAATAAAGAAGTTGACTATTAACAAAAATAAAGTGTCTTTTAACAATGAAACTATTGATTTTGAAAAAATAATAATTTCATGTGGAGCTTGGAGTAATGAAATATTATATAATTCATTTGGAATTGATATTCCCTCTAGACCATTAAAGGGTGTTTCACTTTTAGTTAAATCAAAAACAAACATATTCAACCATAATCTTTGGTTTAGAAATATATATATTGCTCCCAGAACTAATGGAATTTTGTCAATTGGAGCAACTGAGGAAGAAAAAGGTTTTGATAGTTCAATTAGAATGGACGAATTATATTCTTTAACTAATTCAATATGGGAATCTTTTCCTAACATTGAAGATTTAGAATTAAAGGAGATTAAAGTTGGCCTTCGTCCAACTTTAATCGATGGTAGTCCAGTTATAGGTCCATTTAAAAAAATTTCCAATGATGTGATTTTAAGTTTTGGTCATTACAGACATGGTATTTTATTGGCTCCAATCACGGCCGACATTATTTGTAGATATGTTTTTGAGAAGGAATTACCTAAAAGATTTAAATTTTTTTCACCAGATAGATTTAATTTATAATTTTTTTAGTTTATCATTTGATTATGAAACCAAATAAAACCTACTTAATTAATGGAAAAAATTTTTCATGTAAAGTTAAAGATCCAGTTTTGTATGATTTGATAGAAATTTTTTTTGAAAAAAGTATGAATGCTAAAACTAATATTGCAGTTGCAGTTAATAATGTTTTAGTTGAAAAATGGCAGTGGAAAAAGAGAAAAATCAACTTTAATGATAAAATTGAAATTGTTGCACCTTTCTTTGGAGGTTGAAATTTAGATGGATAGAGATGTTTTATTAATTGACGGAAAAAGGTTTGAATCAAGATTGATAATGGGCACAGCTCTTTTCCCAAACATAAATATTTTAAATAAGTCCTTAAAAGCATCTGGTGCTGAAATAATTACTTTGGCAATTAGAAGGTTGAATCTAACAAATAGTGGTAATTTTTTGGATCAAGTTAACAGGAAATATACTTTTTTACCCAACACTGCTGGGTGTTTTACTAAAAAAGAAGCAATTCTAACTGCAGAACTAGCTAGAGAGATTCTTAAAACCAATTGGATTAAATTGGAATTGATCAGTGATGAGGAAATGTTGTTACCTGATCCAATAGAACTCTATGAAGCATGCAAATACTTAATAAAAAAAAAATTTAAAATTTTTGCTTATTGTTCAGATGATCCGGTTTTATGTAAAAGACTTGAGGATTTGGGATGTGAGGTGGTAATGCCCTTAATTTCACCAATTGGATCAGGTTTGGGAATTAGAAATGAACATAACTTAGAAATCATTAGGAAAATGTGTTCTGGAAAAATTTTTGTTGATGCAGGAATTGGGAAACCAAGTGATGCTTCCAAAATTATGGAGATGGGTTTTGATGGAGTTCTTCTTAATTCTTCAGTTGCTAGATCTTTAGATCCAGTTGAGATGTCATCTGCAATGAAGCTAGCGATCATATCTGGGAGAAAAGGTTATAGATCAGGCCTTATTGAGAAAAGTAAATTTGCATCAGGAAGCACTACATTCAAGGGAAAGATTTCTAACTTTTAATACTCATCTCTGACAAAAATTTTTGGATTGAAATAACCTCATTTTGATTTAAGATTTTTTTTTTTAAAGCTACATTCAGTACAAACTTCCAACTTGTTAAGCAAATAATATCGACCTTTTTATCTTTAAAAGTATAAAAATCATTTAAAATGCCGTAATTAAATATTACGAAAATTCCAATTATTTTTGCACCAGTTGAATCAATTGCTTCTAAAAAATTAATTTTGCTTCGACCATCAGTCATTAAATCTTCAACTAATAAAACATTATCTTCTTTATTAATGATACCCTCAATTTGGGCATTTCGCCCGAATTTTTTTTTTTTCTTTTCTGATATATGTCATAGGAAGATTTGAATAATCTGCTAATAAAGAAGCAAAGGGTATTCCTGCCGTTTCACCTCCTGAAACATTGGAAATTTTTTCAAAATTAATTTTTTTTTTTAATTTATCAATACCTAATTCAATTAGTTTTTTTCTTTCATCAGGAAATGAAATTATTCTTCTGCAATCACAATAAACTGGACTCTCTTTACCCGAAGTTAATTTAAATTTTTTTTTTGGACTAAAGCTTATACATTTTAAGTCTAAAAGTATTTCAGCTGCAAGATTGGCTATATGATCATTCATGATTATATTTAACTTATGTCTCTTAAAAGTTTAATTTCCTTTTTGTTACATTGGATTTCTATTAACACAAATTTTGATGTTAGTAAATTTGATTTTCCGGTAAATATAGTTGAAGATGCTGTGATTCAAAAAATGGCATGTGGAGGAAAATGTCCTATCGTAGCATTTTTTTCAGAAAAAGACGGAATATTTTTGTCTAAAATCGATTTAAACAGTCTTTGTGGTCAATCCATACTTCTTCATGAGATGGTTCATGCTTTTCAAACAGATTATACTATGCAACCAGTATTTAAGGAAAAAGAGGCATATGAAATACAAAATAAATTTTTAGAAGATTTGTCAACAAAAAATGGTATGATTAGTATCCTAAATATTAAAAAATGTAGGTCGAGTCAATTGAATTAATGGGGGGGTGAATGAGTGATTATAAAACAGATTTAGAAATAGCAAGGGCAGCTAATAAACAACCAATATTTAAAGTTGCATCCGATAGATTATCTATAGATGAAACCAACTTAATACCTTATGGTCATTTTAAAGCAAAACTTAGCTCTGACTTCATTAAAACAGTTGATAAGAATAAGGATGGTAAATTAATATTAGTGACTGCAATGACACCAACAACAGCTGGTGAAGGTAAAACAACAACTTCAGTAGGTCTTACTGATGGACTAAATTATATTGGAAAAAAAGCAATGGTAGCACTTAGAGAGCCTAGTCTTGGACCTTGTTTTGGTATGAAAGGCGGAGCGGCAGGAGGTGGCTATGCTCAAGTAGTTCCTATGGAAGATATAAATCTACATTTTACTGGTGATTTTCACGCTATTACCTCAGCTCACATGTTATTATCTGCGATGGTAGACAATCACATATATTGGAATTTGGATCCTAAGATTGATAGTAGAAGAGTGGCATGGAGAAGGGTTGTTGATATGAACGATAGAGCGCTTCGTTCAATTACAAATTCTTTAGGTGGAATTTCTAATGGTTTTTCCAGAGAAGATGGTTTTGATATAACTGTTGCATCTGAAGTCATGGCAATACTTTGTCTATCTAAAGACTTTGAAGATCTCAAGAACAGGTTAGGAAAGATCATTATTGGCTATACTAGAGATTTAGAGCCTGTTTTTTGCAAAGATATAAAAGCTGATGGTGCAATGTCTGTTTTATTAAAGGATGCCTTACAACCCAATTTAGTCCAAACTCTTGAAAATAATCCTGCTTTTATTCATGGTGGTCCATTTGCAAATATTGCTCATGGATGTAATACAGTGATTGCAACTAAGACTGCCCTTAAATTATCAGATTATGTTGTAACTGAGGCAGGTTTTGGAGCTGATTTAGGAGCTGAAAAGTTTTTAAATATTAAGTGTAGAAAAACTGGTTTAGAACCATCTTGTGCAGTTGTGGTTGCAACTGTTAGAGCTCTCAAACTCCATGGAAATGCTGATCCAAAAAATCTGGCTCAGGAAGATTTAAAAGCTGTAACAGAAGGTTTGCCAAACTTGATGAGACATATTGAAAATCTATCAAAATTTGGAATTCCCACTGTTGTTGCTTTGAATAGGTTCCCAACTGATACAGAAAATGAAATTTCAAAGGTACAAGAGGTTTGTAAAGAAATGGGAGTGAATGCAATTTTAGCAGAACACTGGAAGAGTGGAGGGAAAGGGGCATCAAAATTGGCTGAAATAGTAATTGAAACAATTGAAAACAATGACTCTGAATTAAAGTTTCTTTATGATGACAAAGATAAGCCAGAGTTGAAGATTAAAAAAATAGCCAAAGAGATTTACCGAGCAGAAAGTGTTAATTTTTCTCCTACTGCAACCAAAAAATTATCTGAAATATCTAAATTAGGTTTTGATGATTTCCCAGTTTGTATGGCAAAAACGCAATATAGTTTTAGCACTGACCCATCAAAAAAGTGTGCTCCTGAAAATCACGAGATTCAAATAAGGGAAATCAGATTATCAGCTGGAGCAGAATTTATTGTCGCAATTGCTGGCGATATAATGACCATGCCAGGGTTGCCAAAAAAGCCAGCAGCTTATGAAGTACATATTGATCAAGAGGGAAATATTCAGGGTTTATTTTAAATATCCGCATTATAAATTTTTAGAAATTCCCTAGAAACTATTTCCTTTGAGAATTTTCTTATGACAAGATTTCTTCCATTTTTTCCATATAATTTAATAAGTTTTGAGTTCTGCAATATTTTCTTAATTGCTTTTGATAAAGCTATGGGGTCTTTTAGTGGAACCAGAAGGCCATTATATTTGTTTAAACAAATTTCTCTACATCCTACGACATCTGTTGCTATTAAAGGTAATTCGCAGCTGGCAGCTTCAAGAAGAGCTTTTGGCATACCCTCTCTGTAAGATGGTAGGATAGCAATTTTTGATTTTTGAAGAAAAGGAATAACATTTCTTTTTTTTTTTTTCCATATTATTAAATTTTCATCCTGCCATTTTTTTAATTTACTAACCTCTACAGAAGCTCGATTTTTACTGTCTATATCTCCTAGTACCAAAACTCTTAAAGACATTTTTTTTTTTAAAATTTTTATGGCGTTAATTAATTCAACAAAACCTTTGTCGTATAGGATTCTTGAGTGAAAAATTAAATCGTAAATCTTATTTGTACTAACTTTTACAAACTTGTTAGTATCAACCCCAGAACCAGAAATTAATGATTTTTTTCTGAAGGATGAAATTTTGTAATTTTCTATTATTTTTTTATCTGAAGAGTTTTGAAATACGAATCTAACTCCTTTTTTTCTAAGAAAAACTTTAATCAAAAATAAATATAAATTTTTAATAATTTTTGTTAAAAAATCCTTATTAATAAAAAGGTATCCCAAACCGACAACACATAGAATTAATTTAGGCCTTCTAAAAAAAAATGAAATTATTGATGTGTAAAGTATTGGTTTAAGAGCAATACTTTGTATCAAATCTGGTTTATAATTGAAAATAATTAGTCCAAACTTTAAAATACAAATAAATTCTTTTAATGGGTTTATGGATTTTCTGTTAAAATTGATATTTTTAGTTTTAAATCCTATTGATCTTATTTTTTTTTCATGCTTTGTGAAATTAGAAACAATTAAAACCTCAAAGTTTTTTTTTAGTACAGATTTTGCTTGATCGATTTTATGTGATAAAAAATATTCGTCTTCACTTACGAAATATAAAAGTTTATATTTTCTCATAGTTAGGTAATAAAATGATATATTATATTATTTTTGGGATAATAGTTGCAACAATTTTACTTGCATTTTTTTTAGAATTTATTCATTCATCTCGAGAAAATTTTAAAAAAAATCTTAAATTGATTATTATTATTATTCTCATTGGATTTGTATCTGTTCTTATGACAAGATTTCCTCAGGTTATATCTGTTATCCCAGCAATATTTTTAATTTTATATAGGTGGCGTTTCTTAATCAATTTTTTAGCAAAAATTTTTATATTTAATAAGAAAAATAAGAATAAAAACTTTACAAATATTAGTAGAAACGAAGCTCTTGAAATTCTTGGATTAAGCCAGGAAGTTAACAAAAATGATATTATGAAAAGATACCAGGAATTAATAAAAGTTAACCATCCAGATAAAGGTGGTTCAGAATGGATAACAAAAAAACTCAACCAAGCCAGAGAAACTCTTTTAGGTTGATATTTTTTTTTTTTTTCTTTACCCTCATTTTTTATGAATCAAAAAGTTATTAAAGCAATATTTCCTATAGCAGGAATGGGAACTCGTTTTCTTCCAGCGACAAAAGCAATTCCTAAGGAAATGTTAACTATTCTTGATCGCCCAATACTAGAATGGGCTGTAATGGAAGCATCTAAATCTGGTATTAATGAAATGATATTTGTGACATCATCAAAAAAAAACTCAATAATTGAACATTTTTCTAAATCAGAAATTTTAGAAAGTTTATTAAAAAAAAAAAAAAAAAAAAAAA
>MDTB01130379.1_pt1 | contig 68028 bp, 64 predicted proteins | sample 811161 | NCBI WGS metagenome assembly MDTB01 (sample SAMN05326650, study PRJNA326480) | marine metagenome | isolation source: seawater | place: Mediterranean Sea | collected 2009
GTACTTGAGTCAACTAAATCTAATCTTTTGGGTATTTCACCGCACACAAAGTCTGTAAGAGGAGTTCCATTAGCCCTAGTTAGACCTGCTGTTCTGGTTGCAAGACAATTTGTAACATTAGTTGTGTTATTACCTCTGTCTCCTAGTGGGCCAGTAGCAAATGCTTGCGCAGGTCCACTATCCTTATCTTCAGTATAAATTCCATGGACTTTTATTGACAGGGCTTCTGTTGGTTCAGAGTAAAGAGTAAGCATCGCTGTATCAGTTCTTTGTTCGCCAAGCCTATTACCGTCCGAACTTGAATATTGACCATCAGTTCCATAGCCTCTGACAAATACACGATAGGAAACTTTATCTTCAACTAGAGGCCCTTCATGTCCAAAAGTCATGTCATAAAGGCCGTCCTCTCCTAATTTTGAAGATATTCTCCCTTTAAATTCATTGAGGTTAGGAGTTTTAGTAATGAAGTTTACAGCGCCTGCAAATGTAGATCTTCCTAACCAAGCTGATGAAGGACCTTTAACTACTTCGATTCTCTCAAAGTTTTCATTTCCTAAACTAGAAACTCCTCCAGGCATATAAATCCCATCAAGAAATGCAGAACCAATCTGACCAAAAGGTTCTTTGATTTCCGATCCTAAACCACGAAACCTTATTGCAGTATATACTCTTCCTGGTTCGGATACTGCTTGCTCATTAAACTGAAGACCAGGAGTAAACTTAGCAAGGTCTACGAGATTTGGAGCACCTATGGCTTCCATTTGTGCTGAGCTGAAAGCTGTAATAGCTACAGGTATCTCAAGGAGACTTTCTGAACGCTTACGAGCTGTTACAACAATTTCCTCAAGTGCAATTTGAGCAATCGCAGATAGAGGTATTGCAATTAGAGCCACAAAAGTGGCTGTAAAAAATTTGAATATATTTAACCTGGTTTTCATGAAACCCCCTCGTTAAAACTATTAAGTCTAATAAACCTAAATAATCATTATTATAATTAATCACCGTAAGAGACAAACGTTAGGTTTTAAGCTACGGTGCACTGGATAAACTAATTGAAAAGTGAGTGGGAAAAAACCTTATAAAAAACCATTTAGTAAACAATTTACAATAACAACATAGCATGTGATAAATATGCAACAAAATGATGTATAATTTTTAAATAACCTTTTGCGTTAGTTGTTATTTCTTAGAAATATTAAATTATTATCATTTAAAAATTTGTATCCAAAATATCTTTGATCTTAAAAATAATGTAAATCGAATCAAGATTCGATTGATTTATTTAAATAACTAATAAAATTGAATAAAGCCCTACTTTCGAATAGAACATAATATCTTGCAATTATTTAGTGCCAAGGAAATGGATAGCTCAAAAGTAAATAAACCACCAAAAGATTCCACCAAAGTTGTTCATTCTGGAAAAGAGGACGTCTCTATACATCGAACCGTGAATACCCCAGTATATAGGGCTTCAACGATATTATTCAAAGATACTGAAGAAGTTGAAAAAGCTTTTCAAGATGCTTATGGAAGGTCTTCAGACTCTCCTGGTGTATTTAAGAAGGTCCCCTTTTATGGAAGAAAAGGAAATCCTACAACTTGGACCCTTGAAAGAGCCCTTACTGAACTAGAAAAAGGTTACGATACAGTGCTTACATCATCTGGTTTAGGTGCTGTAACAACTGCATTGTTTGCATTTTTAAAAAACGGTGACCACTTACTCATGTCTGACTCAGTTTATGAGCCAACTCGTCACTTTTGTGATCAAATTCTAAGGAAATACGGCATCGAAACAACATATTACGATCCATTAGTTGGAGAAAAAATATTTGATTTCCTCAAGCCATCTACAAGAGTTGTATTTATGGAAAGTCCAGGCTCACATACTTTTGAAATTCAAGACGTACCCGGGATTTGCAAAGCTGTAAAATCAAAAAAAAACCAAGAGATTGTAACTATGATTGACAATACATGGGCTTCTCCATTTTATTACAAGCCACTCACACAAGGGGTAGATATATCTATAGGGTCATGCACAAAGTACGTGGTTGGACATTCTGATGCTATGTTGGGAAGTATAACTTCAGTAGAGAAACATTTTCCTAATTTATGGCATTCAAGACAACTATTAGGAGTTTCTGCTTCACCAGATGATGTTTACCTGGCTACAAGAGGGTTAAGAACATTAGGTGTTAGAATGCAAAAACATCAAGAAAATGCGCTTTTAATAGCAGAATGGCTTTCATCTCGAAGGGAGGTTGAAAAAGTTTTTTATCCCCCATTAAAAGATGACCCCGGTAATCAAATTTGGCAAAGGGACTTTTTAGGAGCAGGAGGCCTAATGTCATTTGCACTTAAAGATGCAGATGAAAATAGTGTTAACCGAATGATAAACGGAATGAAATATTTTTCTCTTGGTTTTTCGTGGGGAGGTTATGAAAGCTTAATTTGTGCTTCCTATCCAGGAAGATCACGAACTGCAACAAAATGGAAATTCAAAGAACCTGGTATTAGATTACATGTTGGTCTTGAGGATTCAGAAGATTTAATTAATGACCTTGAAGGTGGCTTTGAAAGACTCTTGCAAGTATAGGCTTATTTGAAAAGTTAGACTTATGAAAAGAAGATCATTTCTGAAAAAATCAGCTAAAACAGCAGCTATTACCCCTGCCTTGGGTTTATCGTTTCCTGCAATTGCAAAAAATAGACATGAATGGAGAATGGTTACAAGTTGGCCAAAAGGACTCCCAGGACTTGGAACAGGAGCTGAGAGATTAGCCGAGAATATCACAAAGCTCTCTGGGGGAAGGCTAACCATTAAAGTTTATTCTGCGGGAGAATTGGTACCTGCCTTAGGGGTGTTTGATGCAGTTGCAGACGGAACTGCTCAGATGGGTCATGACGCTTCATATTACCATCTTGGAAAAACTGAAGGTTGCGCATTCTTCACTTCATTTCCATGGGGACTTACTGCAAACGAAATGCAAGCTTGGGTAAAATATGGTAATGGACAAGTATTATGGGATGAGCTTTATAAGCCATTTGGAATTAGAGGTTTCCTAGCTGGAAATACTGGTACACAAATGTTGGGCTGGTTTCGAAAGGAAATTAAAACTTTAGAGGATTTCAAAGGGCTAAAATTCAGAGCCCCTGGAAACCAAGGCAAAATATTGAAGAAATTAGGTGCAGTTCCAGTTATTCTTCCCGGCGGGGAGTTGTTTACAGCTTTGCAGTCTGGAACTATTGATGGTGCTGAATGGGTTGGTCCTTATAATGACTTGTCATTAGGCTTTTATCAGGTTTGTAAATATTATTACTCATATGGTTATCATGAACCCGGCGCTGCTTTGCAATTAACTATAAATGAAAAAGCATGGCAAAGCTTAGATAATGATTTGAGGTTTCTGATTAGGACAGCATCAGAGGCAACAAATCATGATATGCTTGCAGAGTATAATGCACGATCAGGACCCGCATTAAGAACATTAGTTCAAAAACATGGTGTTAAAGTAAAGGCCCTTCCTGAAGAAATTCTTTTGGAGTGTGGTAAAGCTGCGAATGAAGTTTTGAACGAAGTATACGAATCTGGTTCACCTATTGTCAGGAAAATTGTATTAGATTTTTTAAAGTTTAGACAAGAAGTTATTCCTTGGACTCGAATTAGTGAGCAAGCATATTTAAATGCAAGAAGACTTCCATTCGAATTTAAGCTCAATATTTAATTAAGCTCAATATTTAAATAGATAATTAATTTAATCAACTAGACTTTCAAAGTTATCTAAAGGAAAAATAAACTCTTTTGGTGAATTGGTCTTGAATAGGTTGTTGAAATTATCCAAAACCTCTTTTTCATTAGCTGTTATGTTTTCGTCAATAGTAATAATGCTAGAATCAAAGCTATTACCAAATAATATATCTGGAAGCCATGTTGCAATGGAAGGAAAATTGAAAACAATTAGAATGCCTATAAGCTGTAGCGCTACAAATGGGAGAACACCTCTATATATATCTATAGTTTTTAAAATTTTATTTGCAACACCACGCAGATAAAATAAGGAAAACCCAAAAGGTGGTGTTAAGAAACTTGTTTGCAGATTCATTCCAATCAAGACACCAAGGTATATAGGGTCGACTCCAAGTCTGATTAAAACAGGAGCTGCAATAGGAACGGTTATAAAAATTATTTCGAACGTGTCCAAAAAAAATCCCAGAAAAAATACTGCTAACATAACTACGAGTAGTGCTCCTTCTTTGCCACCAGGCACATTTGATAGCAGGTTGTAAACCACCTCCTCACCGTTAAGTCCCCTAAATACAAGACTAAAAACAGAAGCACCAAGTAAAATAATAAATACCATTGAGTTAATTAAAAGCGTAGATCTCATAACTTCCTTGAGGTTTTTATAAGAAAGCTTCTTTTTAATACCTGCTAAAGCAGTTGCTCCAATCGCTCCAACAGAAGCTGACTCTGTTGGTGTTGCAAATCCTGTTAGGATAGACCCCAAAACTAAAATTATTAATAACAAAGGGGGGAATAGAGCAAAAACTACTTTTCTGGGTAACTGTTTTTTTTGTTGAGTTGATAGTTTTATAGGGGGGCATGTCTCTGGTTTAATTATTGCAAGAGTAATTACCCATGTGATGTATAGTCCAACTAAAATTAAGCCAGGTATCATTGCTCCTGCAAATAGTTGTCCTACAGAAAGTGGTTCAGGGGAAAAGTTACCCATTTCTAGTTGAGCTTTCTGATTTGCACCCTGAAGTATTTCTGCCATAAAAATTAATACTGTGGATGGAGGAATTATTTGTCCAAGTGTGCCTGAAGCACAAATTGTTCCAGAGGATAAACTCGGACTATATCCAGCTTTTGTCATGACAGGAAGGCTCAGTAAGCCCATAGTAACGACTGTAGCCCCAACAATACCAGTTGATGCAGCAATAAGGGCGCCTACAATTATAACGGAGATACCCAATCCACCCCTTATGCCACCAAGCAATTCACTCATTGTTGTCAGAAGTTCTTCAGATATTTTGGATCTTTCTAGCATAACCCCCATGAATACAAAAAGTGGAACAGCTACCAGAACCTCATTTGTCATAATTCCAAAATATCTGACCGGTAAAGCTGTTAAAAGTGAGGGGTCAAAAACACCAAAAAAGTAACCTATACATGCAAAAATGATAGAAATACCTGCAAGTGTAAAAGCAACTGGGTATCCTATCAGTACAGATATGATTGCAGCAGGAAACATTAATAGGGCAATGGTTGGACCCATCATGTACCTTCTACGTCCTCAATAAGGTTATTGCTGTAATTTGTTTTTGAATAGTTTAACAACAATAAAACTCTTTTACCAATTAAGGACAAGCCTTGTAGGAAAATTATTAAACAAAAAAACCAAATCATTGATTTAAGCAAGAAAAGCCCTGGCATACCATTTGTTTGAGAGGAGGGTTCATAAATTCTCCATGAAGATTTAATAAAAGAAGAGGAAGAGTATGCAATTACAAAAACCCAAGGAAAAAGGAAAAATAAGGTTCCTAGAATATCTATATAACATTTAGTTTTAATTCTAAATTGAGAATAAGCTATATCAACATTAACGTGGTTGTTATGTAAGAATGTGAAACCTGCGCCCCCAAGAAAAATTATTGAATGCTGCCAGACATAAAGCTCTTGCATCCAAGGGAAGCCTATAGAAAATACATACCGTAAGATTACAACTATGAAGCAGTTGATTACACAACCAAGAGTTAACCATGATATCAAGATACCTAATTTATCGTTAAAAAAATCTATTTTTTCTGTACTTTTTTTGATAATAGAAAATAAGATATTGATCATTTCTAGCTATTCATTAGATAAAACTAATAGGACATTATGGCGAACTAATTTAATTTTGTATTTAAAAAAATTATGATGACAAGCTCATACTTTAGTCTTAAATATAACATACTATTTTGGTTTATAAAGTGAAGCAATAGGTTAGGTGTATTCAATGATTGTCTCCTCAATTGACAAGTATCTATTAAACCGAAGAAATCTTTTGGGCGCTTCCCTTGGAGTTTTTTTAGGTGCTGGAAAAAGTTTTTCAAATGTAACTGAAAAGAATAAAACATATGATACGAATCTGGGCTTCTCAGGCTCATTTGACCCATATAACCCATCGCATAATACATTAGCATTTTGTAAATTAATGGCTGATACTCGTCCAGAAGTTGAGACTTGTGGTTACTTTAAAGGGGATGTTCTCGCGTATCTGGGTCAAGATACAAAACTTGAACCCTTATTTGGGTACGAAGGGTTTGGTGTTACTAGAACCCATCAAATAGGTGACTATAAATGGCAAAAATTTCACAAAGAAGTAGCTTACTATACTGACCTTAAATCAGGGGAGATTTTAGAAGATTGGTATAACCCAATTATTGATGAAAGAGTCCGAGTTGTGCCTGTCCACAATGATGCTGTTAATTCAGTATGGGCTCCCACGTATTCATTTATGATAGGACCAAAGAAGGTTACAAAAGAGTTTATTTTTCCATGGTTATTGATAGGTGATAATGCAGTTGTAGACTTTGGTGTTAATACAACTGTACCAGCTACACTCCAGCCAGAAGAATGGCCTAGAGAGTCTCACGGAAGAATTACTCAAGTTATGGAAGCAATTCAATTGCACACAAAAATATCAGAATTAATTGATCCCGAGAGAACATCAATACAAGTAACTGGTTCTTGGCAACGAATTGCTCCTTGGCTTCCGTGGATGTTAATGGGTCAAAGAAGTGGCCATCTTTTTTATAAAACTATTACTCGAAAAATGACTGAGGGGGTAGAGAGTTTGCCACCCCACATATATGATTATACAAGGAAAAACTTTTCAGATTATTTTAAAGCACCGACCGAATGGAAAATTCCAAATGTTTCCAGTTATGAGGTTTATGCCAGAGAAATGAAACCCCAATCTTTTAAAAAATAAAATTTAGCCCTCGTATAATATTTTCTTTATTGAAATTACAAAATTATTACTTATATGAGTAATGTAAGACGCCGTTATTAGGGTCTTGTACTGAGGCTTTTTAGCTCACAATATAATTTTTCTATTACTAGATATCGCTTAAGGAGGATATTATGCAAAATATTAATTTAAATACATTGTTTAGAACTTCGGTCGGCTTTGACAGGCTTAATTCTATTCTTGAGAGTGCGTCAAACCCCCCTGATTTAGGGTTAACCTACCCCCCACACAACATTATTAAAGATAGCGAAAATGAGTATAGGATAGTTTTTGCTTTAGCTGGTTTTTCAATAGATGAATTAGATGTTACGTTAGAAAATAATACCTTAACTGTTAAGTCAATTAAACTAGATACACCTGATAAAGCAAAGTATATTCATAGAGGAATATCAAGGCGAGGCTTTAATAGATCTTTTCAATTAGCTGATTTTATGGAGGTCATTAGAGCTAACATGCAGAATGGCCTTTTAGAAATTTCTCTGAAACGTGAAATACCTCAAGCACTTCAGCCAAAGACAATAAAGATTTTGGAAGAAAATAAAATTATTAATAAAGCTGCCTAATTCTTGATTACCTCAAAAAATGGTGCCTTTGTTTAATATCTTTAAACCGTTGTTGTTAAACAAGGGCACCATAATATTTTATTAATTAGGGCCATCAGGTTTTGAAACTTTCTACAGGGTAGTGACATGTTGCTCTATCATCTTTAAGTATAATTTCAATTTTTTTACCGGATCTTTTCAGAAAAAGCCGGTCATATTTAACTTCCTTTGATGAGAGAGTTGCTGGAAAAATTATTTTACCGCTTTCTCCTAAAGGAGTTTGAATATTTAAGCTTGGCCAAATTATTTCTCTTTCTGTGATATTTAATTTAATTATTTTTTGAAAATCATTCTTGCCTGCTTCTAATGAAAAAAGTCTCCAGTTGTTGCTCGCGTTTATTAACTCTATGGTATCTTTATAAAATAATAGTACACTCATATAGCATGTAAATTCTGCAAGCCTCATCATTTTTTCATTTGGAGGAAATACAACTTGGGTTGAATTATCTTCTATTTTCTGAAAATTCAAAAAAAAATCTTGAGATTGATTTCCTTCACATCCACTTATAAGAAGGATGGCTGATAGGAATATAACTACTTTATTCATTGAAATTATCCATTTTTTAAAAATTTTATTATTAACTATCTATGCTTGTAAAATATTTCTTTAGTCTTATCGGATTAATATTCAAATGGTGCCCTCCGCCGGACTTGAACCGGCACGTCCTTTCGGACAACGGATTTTAAGTCCGTTGCGTCTACCAATTCCGCCAGGAGGGCCTATTTTCTTTCCTAAACATTTGTATCGTCTTTTTCAATATATTAATTATATTATTTTATACTTTATATTACTTCATCATCAATGCAGTACTTGCAGTTTTTAGACTTAATTATTTTTTCTACTTCATTAATAATATTATTAATTGCCTCAGAGTTAATGCCTTTTGCCACCACGCTCAAACCAATTTCTCCTTTACGAAAAAAAGGATAACTACCAATATCAACGTCTGAGAATTTATTTTGTATTTTTTCAAGCTGATTTGCTAGTTCCCCCTCCCCGAGTAACGCTTCTATATAGCGTGAAATAATTGGTGGTCCGACTGAGAGCTCCGGTGATAACGCATCAAACATTGCCCGTGCAATCATAGGCACACCAGCAAGCACAAATACATTTTCAATTTTAAAACCTGGCGCAGAAGTGATTCTTGTTTCAATTGGAGAGGACCCTGATGGAATATGCGCCATTTTTAATCTAGCCTCATTTAGATTACCTCCGTAATGTTCTTTCATTTTTTTTGCTGACGGTTCATGCAGTTCTAATTCAACACCAAATGCTTTTGCAATTGAAAGTGAGGTTATATCGTCATGAGTTGGACCAATTCCTCCTGTGGTGAAGATATAATCATAGTTATTTCTTAATTGGTGAACAGTTTCTATTATCTTATCTTCGTTATCAGCAATCACCCTTACCTCTTCTAAAAAAATACCTATTTTTCCAAGTTCTCTTCCTAAAAACTGCATATTAGAGTCCTGTGTTCTGCCTGATAGAATCTCATTACCGATTATTATTAATGCAGCAGAAAGTTTTTTATCCATTTTAATTTTGCCTTTTTATATTTAGCATTGATTTTCCAACCATTTTAGGAGGTTTTTAATTAGGGGTTTGTCTGCAGGAGGCATTGGGTATTTTGTAATTACCTCGGGTTCTATCCACTTAATCTCTTGACCTTCCATCGGTCTAACTTCTCCATTCCATTCTTTGCAAAGGTATAGAGGCATTAGTAGATGAAATTCTTTATAAGAATGAGATGTAAATGTAATTGGTTTTAAATTCTCCTTATTAATACAAATATCAAGTTCTTCTCTTAGTTCTCTTTCTAGCGCTTCTTCAGGAGTTTCATTTTTCTTTATCTTACCCCCAGGGAATTCCCATAAGTTGCTTAAATGTTTACCTTCCGGTCTTTTGCTTAATAAGACTTTTCCATTTCTTATAATTACGCCTGCAACTACTAGTAACATATTATGTTCTGTAATCCGCATTAATTGATATATAATCGTGTGTGAGGTCACAGGTCCAAACAGTTGATTCCCCATTCTTGTCTCCAACTCTGACAGATATTTCTATGAAGTCTCTCTTTAAATATTCTGCTAGTTTCACCTCATTAATCTCATTTACTCTTTTTCCACCCGATGCTAGAAGAAAGCTGTCAATTGAAACATTAATTTGTTCAGTTTGTATTGGCTCACCTGATTTTCCTATTGCCATGACAATCCTTCCCCAATTGGCATCTTCTCCTGCTATTGCTGTTTTAACAAGAGGGGAATTTGCTATAGAAAGACCTATTTTTTTTGCAGAAATATGGCTTACAGCTCCTGAAACATTAATTTGAATAAATTTTTTTGCTCCCTCGCCATCTATTACAATTTTTTTCGCTAAGTCGACTAAGACCATGTTAAGGGCTGCAGTAAAATCTTTTAATCTAGGATCACCTTTATCTATGATCCTATTGTGTTTCGCCTGGTTTGTTGAAAACATTAGAAGCATATCTGAAGTTGAAGTGTCACTATCGACAGTAATGCAACCAAAGCTTTTTTCATTTCCATTTTCAATTAATTCTTGAATTATATTGGATGATAAATTTGCATCTGTTATTATAAACGCTAGCATTGTGGCCATATCTGGCGCAATCATTCCTGATCCTTTTGCAATTCCAGCAATTTGGACTTTTTTTCCATCTATTTGGCAAGATTGTGAAGCGCCTTTTGGGAAAGTGTCAGTTGTAAGAATAGCATTTGCACTATTTTCCCAATTATTTTTACTTAAGTTGGCTAAAAGCATACCTACTTTACTAGTAATTTTATTGCTATCCAAATATTCACCAATTGTCCCAGTTGACGCTATAAAAACTTCATCTGAGTTACAATTTAACTCCTTTGATACTTTATTAGCTGTGTTATGGACTGTTAAATCCCCTTCTTTACCTGTAAATACATTTGCAACTCCAGAATTAACAACTAGTGCTCGAGCCTTCCCGTTAGGTATTATTTTTTTATTCCATATAACTGGAGCCCCAATTACCTGTGAGCGAGTCATAACACCTCCAACTGAGGTGCCAGAAACAAACTCAGCTAGCATAAGGTCGTGCCGGTCCCCGTATCTTATGTTTGCATTACAAGAAGATAACCTAAAACCATTAATTTTTGGCAACTTAGGGAAACTCTTTAATTTTATTATGGGTGAGTCCTTTTGCATTAAGCCCTCGATTCATATTAACTTTCATATATATTAGCTTTATCGTAATATTATGAACTAAATTGGGTTTTTTCGAACCCAAAAAATTTAATTAGAGTTTATTAACATAAATTGAGGTAACCATGCTAGGCGCCCTTGCCAAGAGATTTTTTGGAAGTAATAACGATAGAATAATAAAAAAATTATATCCACTTATTGATGAAGTGAATAATTTGGAAGGGAGCCTTGAGAAGCTCGATAATTCATCATTACAGTCTCGAACATCAGAGTTGAAAACAAGGGTATCTAATGGAGAGGCGCTAGAGAGTATTCTTATTGATGCCTTTGCTACAGTAAGAGAGGTATCTAAACGAACTTTAGGGCAGCGCCATTATGATGTTCAAATCATGGGTGGAGTAATACTTCACAGAGGGCAAATTGCAGAAATGGGTACGGGAGAGGGAAAGACGCTTGTAGCGACTCTTCCTGTTTATTTGAATGCTCTTACGGGAGATGGGGTTCATGTAATTACTGTTAATGACTATCTAGCAAATCGTGATGCTGAATGGATGGGTCAAATATATAGTTTTCTGGGTTTATCAGTAGGCTGTATTCAAAGTGGAATGTCTGACCAAGATAGGAAAGATGCATATAATTGTGATGTTACTTATGGGACAAATAATGAGTACGGTTTTGATTACTTAAGAGACAATATGAAGTTCACAATAGATGACATGGTTCAAAAGCCCTTTTCTTATGCAATAGTTGATGAAGTGGATTCTATTTTAGTTGATGAAGCTAGGACTCCTTTGATTATTTCTGGGCCATCTCAGGACAAAACCGATTTGTATAACCAAGTTGATAAAATCATTCCTATGCTTAATGAAGTTGATTATGAGATGGACGAAAAGGCCCGTTCAATTGCACTAACAGATGAAGGTTCTGAGCATGCTGAGAGCTTGCTTGTTGAAGAGGGTATTCTGAAGGACGGTCAGCTTTACGACCTGCAAAATATTTCTCTTATCCATCATATTAATCAGGGCCTAAGGGCCCATCATTTGTTTCAAGGAGATGTTCACTATCTTGTTAAGGATAAGAGAGTTCATTTAATTGATGAATTTACCGGAAGAGTTATGGAGGGGAGGAGACTCTCTGAAGGGTTACATCAGGCAATAGAAGCTAAAGAAAACGTTCCAGTTCAGAACGAGAATCAAACCTTAGCAAGTATTACTTATCAGAATTATTTTAGAATGTATCCCAAGTTAGCTGGTATGACTGGTACTGCAATGACCGAGGCTGAAGAATTTGAACAAATATATGCTCTCGATGTTGTTTCTGTCCCATCTAATCTTCCACAAATACGTATTGATGCTAATGATGAGGTTTATAGGACTGAGGACGAAAAGAATGAAGCCATTGTTGATTTAATCAAAGAGTGTAACGAAAAAAACCAGCCAGTTTTAGTTGGGACCGTGTCTATAGAAAAATCAGAGAAACTTTCAAATCTTCTTAATAAAAGGTTAAAGATTAAAACTGAAGTTCTCAATGCAAAGTATCATGAAAAAGAAGCGAGTATTATAGCTCAAGCAGGAGTTCCAGGGGCTGTAACCATTGCAACTAATATGGCCGGTCGTGGAACAGATATTCAGCTTGGAGGTAATGCCGAAATATTAACTGAGAATGAGGAAAAAAATAAGGGTAGAATTCTATCTCAGCAAGAACGTGAGAATATTACTATAAAAGTTAAGGCCGACAAAGAAACAGCTATAAAGGCAGGTGGTCTTTTTGTAATTGGAACAGAGAGGCATGAAAGTAGGAGAATCGATAATCAGCTTAGAGGGCGTTCTGGAAGACAAGGAGACCCAGGGTCCTCAAGGTTTTTTCTTTCTTTACAAGATGATCTTATGAGAATATTTGGATCGGATAGAATGGATGGCATGCTTAAGCGTCTTGGCTTGGAGCATGGCGAGGCAATTATTCATCCATGGATTAATAAGGCTATTGAAAAAGCACAGGAAAAAGTAGAAGCAAGAAACTTTGACATCAGAAAAAACCTTCTACAGTACGATGATGTAATGAACGATCAGAGGAAGGTAATTTTTGACCAACGAAAAGATGTAATGTCATCTGAAGATATTTCTGATCTTATTATTGATATGCGAAGGGAAACTATTGAAGATTTAGTTTCTTCCTCTATGCCAGCTAAAGCTATGCATCAGGAATGGGACTCCAAGCTAATTCATGAGGAAAGTTCGCGCTTATTAGGCTTAAATATTTCATTTTCTGATTGGTTTGCAGAGGAGGGTATAGCTAATCAAGAGGTGTTTGAGAGGCTTTGTAAGCTGTCTGAAGAGAAAATGGAGGAAAAGCGAAATAATGTTGGTCCCGAAATCATGAGAAAAGTAGAAAAGAGTTTAGTTCTTCAGATGATTGACAATGGTTGGAGGGATCATTTACAGCAACTAGATTTTTTAAGGGGTTCTATTAACCTTAGAGCATATGCACAAAAACAACCCTTACTGGAGTACCAAAAAGAATCATTTGTTATGTTTCAGGAGATGCTTGGCTCGTTAAGAGGACGGGTAACGGAGATCCTTTCAAGGGTAGAAGTTCGAAGTGAGCCATCAGACGATCAATTAAATCCAATTGGCGCTGGAGGACCAAAGCTCATTTCAAATGATGTAGAAAGACAAAAAAGGGTTGATCAGTTAAAACTTCAGAGGTCTATGCCAAGAATACAGCCAAACAAACGTAACCCAAATGATTCATCTACTTGGGGGAAAGTTTCCAGAAATGAAACATGCCCATGCGGTTCAGGAAAAAAATTTAAAAGATGTCATGGAAAGTCAGGAGATGTATGAAAAAAGTTTTTATTTAAAACAATATGATAAATTTGGGTAATAGAGGATATTGCAATCTATTTGAGGATTTTAGTAATGGTTTGTGAAAAGCTAAATAATTGTCACACATATGTTAAGCAGGTACCTGAGGGTGATGATAAAGAAAGAGATGTTTGCATTAAATGTGGTTTTATTAATTACTTAAACCCAAAGGTTGTTGTTGGTGCAGTATCTACTTGGGGTAATAATATCTTACTTGTTAAAAGAGCGATAGAGCCGCAAAAGGGCTTTTGGACAATACCAGCTGGTTTTCTAGAATTGGACGAAACTATTGAGGAAGGTGCAGTGAGAGAAACATGGGAAGAGGCCAATGCACGAATCCAAATTGATTGTATTTTAGGAATATACAACATAACTAGAATTTCTCAAATTTACATTATTTTTAGGGCCAAGATGCTGTCCCAAAGCTTTCACCCTGGCATTGAGAGTCAGGATGCAAAGCTTGTTAGTTTTAGAAATATTCCCTGGGAAAGAATAGCCTTTCCAAGCATTGTATGGGCACTGAACGATTTCCATGAAACGTTTGAAAAAGACTTTTTCCCTCCCAAAAAAGAACCTCCTTCTTTCTTTTGGGAAAGATAGTTTATCAAATTTCTAAAAGACTATTTGTAAATTCTTTAGCGTTAAATTGATCTATTTGATTTATTTTCTCACCTAGCCCTACATAGTGTATTGGTAACTGAAATTTATCAGTAATACCAATCAAGCTGCCTCCTTTTGAAGATCCGTCAAGTTTAGTGACTATTAGGCCATTAACCCCAATTAAACTTTTAAATTTTGAAACTTGTGAGTAAGCATTTTGACCAATTGTTGAGTCTATTGTGAGAATTGTTGAGTGAGGACCACTTGAGTCAATTTTCTTTATAACTCTTACAGCTTTTTCTAATTCAGCCATTAAGTCAGTATTGTTGTGTAATCGTCCTGCTGTATCTATAATTATTATGTCGTCTTGGTTTTTTGTTGAAGATGTTAAAGACTCAAAAATTATAGCCGAAGGATCTTTCCCTGATTCTGATTTATAAAGTTTTATTTTATGATTTTTGGTGACTCTTTCTAATTGTTCAGTTGCTGCTGCCCTATATGTATCACCTGCAACCACACTTACTTTATATTTTTGTGAAAAAAGATATGCTAGTTTACCTATTGTAGTAGTTTTCCCTGAACCGTTAACTCCAACAATTAATAAAATATTAGGCTTATTTGCTTTAGAAATTGGGATGGGTTTTTCAAAAGGTTCTAAAATAATTTTTATTTCTTCTGCAATTATTTTCTTAACCTCCGAAAGAGAAGTAAGTTTTTTATTCTTTAGTTTTGCAAGTTTTTCTTTAAATATTGATGCCGTATTTGGTCCAAAGTCTGCCAAGATCATAAGGTCTTCAATTTTTTCAAGCGTAAGATCATCAATCTTATTTTTGCCAATTATATTGTTAAGCCCGTTGAGTATTTTAGAGGAGCTATTTTTAAGTTGGGAAATTAGATTCCCAGAGTTGTAACTATTTATTTCTTGTTCGTCAGACATGTTTATGACGCTATTAGAAATTTATCTGTTTTCCTGGAAATTGTTACATTTAATAGCTCCCCTTCTTTTGCGGAAGATATTATTTTAACTGGCAGGTAGTTCTCAGTGTAACCTTTATTTTCTTTCTCAACTAGCACTTTAACATTCTTACCTAATTGACTGTTCATGATATTTTTGAAATTGTCATTTCCTTTTTGTCTTACTTTACGTGCACGTTCTTTTACTAAATGTGGATTTACCTGAGGCATTTTACTTGCAGGTGTACCTGCTTTTGGCGAAAAAGGAAAAACATGAAGTTTTGTTAAATGTGCATCGTCTATAAGTTTCATTGTGTTTTGAAAGTTAATTTCAGTTTCAGTCGGAAATCCGGTAATTATATCAGAGCCAATGACTGATTCAGGCCGTGCTGATTTTATTTTTCTTGCTACTTCTATCGCATCTTCTCTTGAATGTCTTCTCTTCATTCGCTTTAAAATTATATTGTCACCCGATTGGACAGATAAGTGAAAATATGGAAGCAACCTTTCTTCGTTCTTAATTAGATCAATAAGCTCATCATCTACTTCAGCTGGGTCTAGTGAGGACAATCTTAGTCTTGGTAGTTCTGGAATCAATTTAAGAAGTCGTTTTAGCATTTGCCCCAATCTTGGTTTGCCTGGTAGGTCACTGCCATAACTACAAATATCAACTCCCGTGAGAGTTACTTCCTTAAAGCCAGACTGCACGAGTTCACGTGTGCAGTTAACCAATTCCCCTATTGGTGTACTTCTGTTATTTCCTCTAGCAAAAGGTATTATACAAAACGTACATCTATGATCACAACCTTGTTGTATTTCAAGATTAGTTCTAGCCTTATGCCCGTTATTAACAACCATAATTTTATTTGTAGAAACGGTCTTCATTATATCAGTAACTAAGTAATTCTTATCTTCCAGATATGAGAAAATATTTCTTTTGGTTTTGTACTCATTACCTATCACACTATCAACTTCATCCATTTTGATAAATTCGTCTGGATTAAGTTGTACCGCGCATCCAGTTGCATAAATCTTTGATTGAGGGTTTAGCTTTTTGAGCTTTCTTATTTCCTGTTTGCATTGTCTTTCAGCCTCATTAGTTACTGCACATGTGTTAATAACTATTATGTTTTCTTGATTATCAAGCTCAGCATTTTTTTGCATGACATCAGACTCATAGTGATTGAGTCTGCATCCAAAAGTAACAACCTTAAATTTATTTTCATATTTCTCAAGAGACATTTTATTTCTAATCAATAAAGCCAGTGAAGGAATTATTTGCGGGCCCAGTCATTTTAACCTCATCATTCTCAGTTAATTCTACAAATAGATCTCCACCGTCAAGGGTTACACGGGCAAACTTTTGACTTAAACCTTTTTTTACTGCAGCAGCCAATGTCGCACATGCGCCAGTCCCACAGGCTTTTGTTATTCCAACGCCCCTTTCCCACACTCGCATTCTGATATGGTCTTCGCTGAGTAATTGTGCAAATTCGACATTGACTCCTTCTGAAAAAATTTTATTCGAGTTTACCTTGGGTCCGATCTTATTTAAATCAATATTGTCTAAATTTCTAATGAAAAAAACTATATGAGGATTACCAACATTAACGGCTACGCCACTTGGTAGAGCTTCAATTCCTAAATCTAGGTTAAGAGTGTCTAGTTCTTGTTTCAAAGGTATTTCTTTCCAGCCAGTCTTAACTTTACCAAGATTAACTGTAATTAAGTCATCTTGCTGTCTTATTGCTTTAATTGGGCCAGCTAGTGTTTCAATAACTATTTCATCTATATTTAGATCATCCATAACTATTTTTGCGATGCATCTAGCTCCATTTCCACAGGTTTCAACCCTATCACCACTAGAGTTATATACGCTCATAAATACTCCATTAGATTTTTGTGACGGCTGGATAATAAGCAATTGGTCAAAGCCTATACCAGCTCTTCTATCAGCAATTGCTATTATTTCACTTTTTGAAAGAATAATTTCCTTTTGTCTTGCATCTAAAACAACGAAATCATTTTCAAGTCCGTGCATTTTCCTAAACGGAAGTTTTTTTGCGAGTAAGTTTATATTCATGAATCCTATTTTAAACTCTCTAATTTCAATAAAATCTACATTCTATTGGTTTCTGGCGTCAACAAAGACCCTATATAAATCCTTGACTTTATGAACAATAAAACACTATACAGCTTTAATAGAAGTTTGATTAACTTTAATGTTACCAAAAACTTAGGGATTTTACTCCTAAGGGGGTCCGTCAGTCTGCGAGTTTTCGCACACTGACGCAATACTGCTTTGACTAACTTATTTTAATAAATAATGGAAGATAATGTTTGAAGATCTATCAAATAATTTATCAAAGGTTTTTGAGAGTTTAACCCGAAGAGGGTCTCTTAGTGAAAAGGATGTCAAGGAAGCCTTAAGAGAAATCCGAATTGTGCTACTGGAGTCAGATGTTTCTCTTTCAGTTGTAACAGATTTTTTGGAAAGAGTTGGTAAAAAAGCAATTGGTGAGAAGGTTCTTCGCTCAGTAACCCCAGGTCAAATGATAATCAAGATTGTTAATGAGGAATTAGTTAATATACTTACCCATAATAACTCAAATGAAAATAACTTAGTTACAGTTGGTAAAAAGCCAATACCCTATTTACTTTTGGGCCTCCAAGGGGTTGGAAAGACAACAACCATTGTTAAGATTGCTAAGTATCTTAGAGACCAGGAAGATAAAAAGATACTTATGGCATCCCTAGATATTTATCGCCCAGCCGCAATTGAACAGCTTGACCTCCTTGCACAGTCAGTGGGTTTGCAAACTATTAAAGCTAGAGAGAATGCAAAACCTTTAGAAATCATAAACAAGGCTTTAGGTGAAGCAGAAAGGTTAAATTTTGATTTTGTTCTATTTGACACTGCTGGTAGGACTGTCATTGATGATAAAATGATGAAAGAAATATCTATGATTTACGAAAGAGTTGCTCCTAAGGAAACTCTTTTAGTTGCAGACGCAATGATGGGCCAAGATTCGGCAATTATAGCAAAAACCTTCCAAAAAACTGTAAATATAACGGGTATTGTTTTAACTAGAGTTGATGGTGATTCCAGAGGTGGTGCAGCGCTTTCAATGGTTTCTTCTACTGGAGTTCCAATAAAACTCTTGGGGGTTGGAGAGTCTTTAGCATCAATAGAAAAATTTAACCCCGAAAAGATTGCCAGAAGAATTTTAGGAATGGGGGATATAGTAGATTTAGTTGATAAGGCATCGGATGTCATAGACAAGGAAGATGCCCAGAAAATCGAGTCAAAAATCAAAAAAGGACAATTTGATCTTGATGACCTTCTTCTTCAGGTACGGCAACTAAAGAAAATGGGTGGAATTCAAGGTATAATGAATTACCTGCCTAAGTTGGGATCCGCTGGAAAAAAGTTAAAGGCCCTAAATAGTGATGATAAGGCTTTGGTTAAACAAGAGGCAATTTTACTTTCTATGACACCTCAGGAAAGGCGACAGCCATCAATTATAAAAGCTTCAAGAAAAAAAAGAATTGCCTCTGGGTCAGGAACTGTTGTTTCTGAAGTGAACAGAGTTTTGAAACAATACCAACAGATGAATGCTATGATGAAAAAAATGTCAAAATTACAAGGAAGTGGCATGCCTGGGAATCTATCTGGTGGTTTGGGTGATTTTCAGGGGCTTAACAACCTCATAAACAAGAACTTAAATTAAACAATGGAGTATCATGAATGAGCCTTAGTATTAGATTGTCAAGAGGTGGTGCAAAAAAACGCCCATTTTATCGTATTGTAGTGGCAGATAGTAGAGCCCCAAGGGATGGGAGATTTATTGAAAAATTAGGAACGTATAATCCAATGCTTAATAATGATGATGAAAATCGAGTTACTTTGAAAAAAGAGAGGATAGAGTATTGGTTAGGTGTAGGAGCAAAGCCAAGTACTCGAGTTCATCGTTTTTTAGCTAATGTGGGTATACTTGAGCCTCTTCCTATTCCTAAGCAAACAAAAAAGGATCAGCCAAAGGCAAAGGCTCAAGAATTGATTAGGGAAAAAGAAGAAAAAGTAAAAAAAGAGCCTGAGGGCGAACAAGCTTCAGCTGATCAAGCTTCTGATCCTGTAGATTCATCTAGTGAGGGGGGGGCAAGTGAAGAAAGTCAAAAAGAGGAGACCTCAGACAAGAAAGAAGATTCTGCATAAGATGAATAAATAATCAATTTTAATGAACGTAAAAGAAAATAACCTGGTTTGTATTGGTCTTATTTCACGATCTCATGGGGTTAAAGGAGAAGTCTTAATAAAAAGTTATACCCAGAGCCCCGGAGATCTGGGTAATTATTTTCCCATAAAGTTGACAAGTGGTGAACACATATCTTTAAGTATAGTTGGACAAAGTAAGGGACAGTTTATTGCTAGAATTGATGGTATTTATTCAAGGGATCAATCTGAGAAATTAAGCGGTGAGTTAATTTATGTAGATAGAAGTATTTTGCCAAGGATTGAGGATGCTAATGAGTATTATCATAGCGATTTAATTGGGATAAGGGTTGTAACTCAGAATCGTAAGGTTTTTGGGAGTATTTCTGCAATTTATGATTTTGGAGCAGGCGATATAGTTGAAATTAAGAAAAATAATAAATTGAAAATTATGGTTCCATTTACAAAAACTTTCTTTATTGAAGTAGATGTTAACAAAGGAGAGGTAATTGTAAGTGAAAATCATCTTGAGAAATTTGATGAAGTTTCTTAAATAATAGGCTAGGTGTTATGAAGAAAACTAAAAAATCTTTTTCAGTAAATATATTAACTTTATTCCCAGAAATGTTTCCTGGTCCTTTGGGCTTTTCAATTCCTGGTAAAGCAATGAAAAAGGGTTTATGGGATTTGAACACAATTAATGTAAGAGAGTTTGCATCTGATAGACATTCAACGGTAGATGATAGTCCTTTCGGGGGTGGATCAGGAATGGTTATGAGGCCAGATGTTATTGATAATGCTTTAAGAAGTTTCCACGATAAGAGCCATCCTCTTGTTTATTTATCTCCTAGGGGAAGGACTTTTACCCAAAATCTTGCTAAAAGCTTTCTAAAGCATGATGGAATTTCTCTGGTATGTGGTAGATATGAAGGTGTTGATGAGAGAGTAATAAAGGTTTGGAATATGGATGAAATAAGTATGGGTGACTATATTATGTCTGGCGGAGAGCCTGCGGCAATAGCTCTTGTTGATAGTATTATTAGATTACTTCCTGGTGCGGTTGGTTCGAGCCAATCCTTATCTAATGAAAGTTTTGAGAATGGTCTATTAGAATATCCACTCTATACTAAACCTTATGATTGGAATGGATTAAAAGTACCAGATGTTTTAAGGTCAGGTAATCATAAGGAAATAGACTCTTGGAAACAACTTGAGTCAGAAAAAATTACTAAATCAAGAAGGCCAGATTTGTGGAATGCTAGCCTGAATAAACTGGAATGTAAGGAGGACCATAAGAATGGATAAAGTTAAAGAATTTGAAAAAAGACAAATTTCAGAGCTTACAAAAGGCAAAAAAATTCCAGATTTTACTCCTGGAGACACAGTTAGAGTTAGCGTCAAGGTAAAAGAGGGGCAACGAGAAAGAATTCAAGCATATGAAGGTGTCTGTATTTCTAGAAAAAATGCTGGGATTAATTCAGCATTTACCGTCAGGAAAATATCCTTTGGAGAAGGTGTTGAGAGAATATTTCCTCTATACGCACCTATTGTTGAAAAAATAGAATTAATACGCCGAGGAAGAGTTAGAAGAGCGAAGTTATATTATCTTAGGGGAAGAAGAGGAAGGTCTGCTCGGATTACCGAAGACACAGCTGCTGTAAATAAGGCCAGAGAAGCTGAAAAAGCTGCAGAATCAGAAGTGGGAAAAGAAAAGGAATGAAATCAAATTGTTTGTTCTTCATAAGAAACAATTTATTCATGGAGAGAATAATTGCCTGATCCTAAAACTTTGTACGATAAACTTTGGCAAAGTCATTTAATACATCAAGAAAAAGATGGTGGTAACTCTTTAATTTACATTGATCTTCATTTAACGCATGAGGTTACAACTCCTCAAGCTTATGAAGGCTTGCGCTCTTCGGGAAGAAACATGTATCGAACGGATAAAACGATTGCAGTTCCCGACCATAATGTACCTAGTACCCCAGACAGGTTGGATAAGATTGAAGATCCAGAAAGTCGCCTTCAGCTTGATACCCTTAAAAAGAACAGCAGAGATTTTGGAGTTGAATATATACCTATGGACGATGTACGACAGGGTATTGTTCATATTATAGGCCCAGAGCAGGGACTCACCCAACCAGGGAAAACTATTGTGTGTGGAGATAGTCATACAGCAACGCATGGTGCTTTTGGCGCTCTTGCCTTTGGGATTGGTACTTCTGAAGTTGAACATGTTTTGGCAACACAAACTTTGTGGATGAGAAAATCAAAAAATATGCTTGTTAAAACTAACGGCAAACTTCCATTTGGAAGTAGTTCTAAAGACCTAATTTTATCAATTATTGGTAGGATTGGGACTGCAGGTGGTACAGGTCATGTAATTGAATATCGGGGAAGCGCAATAACCAGCCTGTCTATTGAGTCAAGAATGACAGTTTGTAATATGACAATTGAAGGTGGGGCAAGAGCAGGTTTAATTGCTCCTGATATAAAAACTATTGAGTATCTAAAAGATCGACCAAGGTCTCCTAAAGGAATTAATTGGGATAAGGCACAAGATTATTGGCAGAAATTAGTTTCAGATTATGACGCAAAATTTGATAAAGAAATAATAATTAACTCTGATGAAATTGTTCCTCATGTAACTTGGGGTACGTCTCCAGAGGATGTTTTACCTATTTCCGATAATGTTCCAATGCCAAAAGATTTTGAAGATTTAGATAAAAGGCGCGGTGTTGAGAGAGCAATAGATTATATGGGTTTAAAAGCTGGCCAACCGCTAGAAAGTATTAATGTTGATAAAGTATTTATTGGTTCGTGTACCAATGGAAGAATAGAAGATCTAAGAGAAGCAGCTTTAATTCTCAAGGATAAAAAAGTTGCTAAGGGAGTTAAAATGCTTGTAGTTCCCGGTTCCGGTCTCGTTAAACAACAGGCAGAGGAAGAGGGGCTTCACAAAATCTTTATAGATAGCGGAGCGGAATGGAGAGAGCCTAGTTGTTCGATGTGCCTTGGAATGAATCCAGATATTTTGAATCCAGGCGAAAGGTGCGCCTCGACTTCAAATAGAAATTTTGAGGGAAGGCAGGGCCGAGGAGGGAGGACACACTTGTTAAGTCCTGCCATGGCTGCGGCTGCTGCAGTTAAGGGTGCTTTAACAGATGTTTCTAAATTAATGTAATAAGTTTTTATTATTTGTTTAACATTAAGAGGGTTCCATTTATGAAAAAATTCGATTTACTTTCAGGAGTAGCAGCCCCACTCCCAATAGTTAATGTAGACACTGATATGATCATGCCAAAGCAGTTTCTAAAGACAATTAAAAGGACCGGACTTGGCGAGGCTATATTTTTTGATATGCGTTATGATGAAAATGATTTACCAAGGCCAGAGTTTATTTTAAATAAAAAGGAATTTAAGAACTCTCAGATACTCTTGGCTGGAAAAAATTTTGGATGCGGTTCTTCAAGAGAACATGCCCCATGGGGGTTATTAGACTTTGGTATAAAGTGTGTCATTGCCCCGAGTTTTGCAGAAATTTTTTATAGTAACTGTTTTAAAAATGGAATTTTATGTATTACTTTAAGTGAAGAATTAGTCAAAGTTCTCGTTGGTTTAGCTGATGGAAGAAGTTTTAAAGTTGATTTAGTAAATAAGGAAATTATTCCTGATAACGCCAGCAAGGTAAAATTTGATATTGACGAAACTCGTCGACATAACCTTTTAAACGGCCTTGATGATATAGCTTTAACAATGCAGCAAATTGATAAAATTAAATCTTTTGAAAAAAAACAAAATTTAGAACAGCCCTGGCTTTATGAATAATTTAGGCAAGTATGATTAATAAAAAAATTCTTTCCCTACCAGGTGATTGTATTGGCCCTGAGGTTATGGCCGAGGCCTTGAAAGTAATGAATTGGTTTTCATCAAGAGGTTTGATCAATTTTGAAATTGAAAAAGGATTAGTAGGAGGGAGTTCTTATGATGAGTTTGGTACTCCACTTACTGAAGAAGTAATTAAGCTCGCAAATGAATCTGATGCCGTACTTTTTGGATCAATAGGAGGTCCTAAATGGGATGATGTCAATTATGACCTCAGGCCAGAGAAGGGACTCTTAAGCCTGAGGCAATCAATGGGATTATTCGCTAATTTACGTCCAGCAATTGTTTTTGATGCATTGGTGGACGCTTCATCCTTAAAACCAGACTTAGTGAAGGGTTTAAATATAATAATTGTTAGAGAATTAATTGGTGGAATCTATTTTGGAGAGCCGAGGGGAATAAAACAACTCGAAAATAACCAAAGAATTGGCTTCAATACTCAGTCTTATTCGACAGAGGAAATTATTCGTATTGCAAGGGTTGCTTTTGAGCTTGCTGGAAAAAGAAATAAAAAAGTTTGTTCCGTAGATAAAGCTAATGTTATGGAAAGCGGTGTGGTTTGTAGAGAAGAAACTTTAAAGCTCTGTAACCAACATTATCCAAATATTGAACTAGAACATATGTTTGTTGATAATTGCTCAATGCAACTTGTTAAGTCCCCCAAGCAATTTGATGTAATTCTTACCGATAATCTTTTTGGAGATATTTTATCTGATCTTGCAGCTATGTTGACAGGTTCTTTAGGAATGCTTCCTTCAGCAAGTCTTGGGTCAAAGAATCAGAATGGAAAAATGCCATCTCTTTATGAGCCAGTTCATGGTTCTGCTCCTGACATTGCTGGAAAAAAAATTGCTAACCCAATTGCACAGATTCTCTCGCTGGCAATGATGTTAAAATACTCTTTTGATTTAGATAAAGAGGCTAGCCTCATTGATGATGCAGTTCAATTAGTTCTATCTGAAAATATAAGAACCAGTGATATATTTGAGGGAGTTGGCAAACCAGTCGGGACATCTGAAATGGGTGATGCTATAGTCACTAAGTTAGATATTATTGCGGAGAACTAGTTTTATCATCTATACCAGAATTTAATAGGTGGGAGTCTAGTTTACCGGATGTCCAGAGAAAAAACATTTTTAGATCCCCTAATATTGACCATAGTGGATAAGTAAAAGTTGCAGGCTTGTTTTTTTCAATAAAAAAATGAGAAAACCAAGCGAAGGTATAAGTTGCTACAGGTGAGAGAAACAAAAATAAAATATCATTGAAAATTCCATTAAGTAAAAAAATTAAACCAAGGCTGGTGCCAAAATAATGAAAAATTCTTGTTAAAGGCTTACTATGTTCTCTTAAGTAATAAGGCCAGAAAGCTGAAAATGTTTTAATTCTTTTTTGCATCATTAAATTTTTTGATTAATAATACTAACTATTTTTTTAGATAAATCCAATTTATCGAGATTTTATATTATAACTGTAGCATAGGGAAGACTTAACATATGTCTGATGAAATAAAAACTAATAACAACTCTGAGGGTTACAATCTTGCAGTAATTGGGGCGACAGGAAATGTAGGGCGGGAATTATTAGAAATCCTTCATGAAAGAAATTTCCCAATTAAGTCTTTGGTGGCGTTAGCTTCTGAAAAGTCTGTTGGAATGAAGCTCCCTTTTGGGGAAGGTGATGATCTCGAGGTAAAGAATCTTAGTGATTTTAATTTCACGGGCACTGATATTGTTTTATCTTCACCTGGTTCAGAGATTTCAAAAAGGTACAGTCCTATTGCGGCAGAAGCTGGGGCTGTTGTTATAGATAATACATCGCAATTTAGAATGGATCCAGATGTTCCATTGGTTGTTCCTGAAGTCAATGCCAATGACTTATCCCATTACAAAAGAAAAGGAATAGTTGCAAACCCAAACTGTTCAACAATTCAAATGGTTGTTGCTTTAAAACCTCTTCATGATAATTTTAAGATTAAGAGAGTAATTGTTTCAACTTATCAATCAACATCAGGCGCTGGTAAAAATGGTATGGATGAGCTTTTTAATCAAACTAAAGGAATCTATGTCAATGAGCCATTGGAAAAGACAAAGAATAATTTTACAAAACAGATAGCCTTTAATGTTATTCCTCATATAGATAGCTTTATGAAGCATGGATCTACCAAAGAGGAATGGAAAATGGAAATGGAGACTCAGAAGATCCTTGACTCAGAAATTAAGGTTCATGCAAATTGCGTTAGAGTTCCAACATTTATTGGTCACGCAGAATTTATAAATATAGAAACAGAGTTGCCGATAGACGATGGGAATGCAAAATCAGCTCTAACTGATGCCCCTGGATTAATTGTTGTTGACCATAGAACTAACGAAGGATATGTCACTCCAAATGAGGTGGCTGGTGAAGACTCAGTTTATATTTCTAGAATTAGAAGGGACTTTAGTATTAAAAACGGTATTTCCTTTTGGTGTGTTTCAGATAACTTGAGAAAAGGCGCTGCGTTAAACACAGTTCAGATAGCTGAAATTTTATCAGAAAAATACTTAAAGAATTAAAATATTAACGTAGCTTAATTTTTTTTAAAAAAATAGGTAAAAAAATGACACTAAATATTCGTCCAAGAAGAAGTTTATTATATATGCCTGCATCCAACCCAAGGGCGATAGAAAAATCGAGAAACCTTCCTGCTGATGTTTTAATTTTTGACTTAGAAGATTCTGTTTCACCTGAGAAGAAAGACTTGGCTAGGAATGAAGCAATAAAAGCTGTTAATTCTGGCAATTACCCGTCAAAAGAATTGTTAGTAAGAGTTAATGGGATTGAAACTGAATGGCTTGAAAATGATATTAAAGAAATTGTTTCTTCAGACGCGCATGGCGTCCTAATTCCAAAAGTTTCTTCAATAAAAGATATCTTATTTATTGAGGATATATTAGATGATTATGGTGCAAAAAAAGATTTCTCTCTTTGGGCAATGATGGAAACACCAAAAGGCATCTTATCATCTAATGAGATTGCTAAAGCTTCAAATAGGCTTAAAGGTTTTTGTATTGGGACCGCTGATTTATCGAAAGAGTTGGGTTGTTCACACCCTTCTGATAGGTCCCCAATGATATTATCTTTGCAGATGGTTATTTTGTCTGCAAAGGCAAATGGTTTAATTGTGATTGATGGTGTTCATATTAATTTAGATGACGATGATGGGTATCGTGCATCATGTATTCAAGGTAAGGAACTTGGGTTTGATGGTAAAAGCTTAATCCATCCCAAGCAAATCGAGTTAGCAAATGCTTTATTTTCCCCTTCAGAGGATGAAATTACCCACGCTAAAGAAATTATCAATGCACATAAATTAGCTTTAAGCCGTGGGAAGGGTGTCATAACTCATAATGGAAAATTAGTTGAAGTTCTTCATGTTGAGCAGGCCAAAGATTTATTAGCCAAAGCTTCTGCTATCGCTAATCTAGGAAAGGGAAATTAGTTTTGACAGTAACACTTGGCGTTTTAGACCAAACTCCAATTAAGTCTGGTTCAAATGCTTCAGAAGCGATCAAGGAAAGTATAGATCTAGCAAGTCTTACCGATAAGTTAGGTTATAATAGGTATTGGCTAGCTGAACATCACGGTAGTAGTGGATTAGCAGGTTCTGCTCCTGAGGTTTTAATTAATACTATTGCCAATGTTACTAAAAAAATTAGAGTAGGTTCAGGCGGTATTATGCTTAATCATTATAGCCCGCTAAAAGTTGCTGAAGTTTTTTCAATGCTGTCTTTAATGTATCCTGAAAGAATAGACTTAGGTTTAGGAAGGGCTCCGGGAGGCAATCAATTAATTTCTGCCGCTATGTCGTATGGTTCTAAAATAGGTGCGGAGTATTATCCTACCAAGATAACTGACTTAATCGCTTTTTTAAATGGAACGCATCATGCCAATAAGGCTCTAGAAGGAATCTCAGTTTCACCAAAAGCCGATATACCTCCTCAAATCTGGCTTTTGGGGTCATCTGCAGAAAGTGCTAAAATAGCCGCGCTTCTTGGTTTGCCTTTTTCTTATGCACATTTTATCTATCCTGATGGTGCAAAAGAAACAATTAACTTATATCGAAAAAACTTTAAGAGAAGTAATATTTTAACTTCACCAATTGCAAATATTTGTGCTGCAACTATCTGTGCAGAAAAAACTTCAGAAGCAGAGTATTATGCTCAAAGCAGAAGGTTGTGGAGATTGCAGCTATCAAAGGGGGATCTTGGTCCTTACCCCACGCCCGATGAGGCTCTCGATTACAATTATACTAAAGGTGAACTAAGAGTTATTGATAAAAACTTAGGTGCTTGTTTTGTGGGGGACCCAAAGAAGGTAAAGAGTGATATAGATTTACTGTGTAAAGAATGCGAAGTAGATGAAGTTCTTTTATTAACAATTACCCACGATCAGTCTGTTAGGTTAAAATCATATCAATTAATAGCGGAAGCTTTTGGTTTATAATCTTAATTTTTAGGCATTTAAGTCATAGTAGGAGGGTCAGGTTCACTATTTGATGAGTGCTGAAGTGACTCCGCCTCTTCTCTTAGTGTGAAGAAAATCCTGTCGATAAACTCTTGCCTTTCATTATCTAATGATAACCGTTTCTCATCAGAGAAAGAATGTTTTTCCAGATCATTGTCTGAAATCATTTTTTTTTGATTTAGTAAATCTTCTATGATTGCTTGCTTCTCTTTGTAAACCCAAAGCTCTTGAGCTAGCCCCATGCAAATTGAAACTAACTCATCAACACCTTGGCTTTCAAAGAAACGCATTCTTTTCCCTTTAACACTATAACGAAGAGGTTTATCAGTTTTATTTTTATCTCTAGAATCAGATGTAGCTCTCATTATTTTCTTGCTCCAAAAAAGTACCACATAACCCCGTCTCCAAACCTTCCTACCTGACTGTTATTATTTTTTTGGTCGCTTTGAACAGCGTGCATTACGGCTTCATGGCCGTAAAGGTTAAGGCTTGGGCAAACATGAGTAAAAAAAGTTTCTTCTTGAAACCCAGCCGCTAGGACTTCCTTTTTGGCGTCAGTATCTCTAAATGCTTTGTAAAAAGGTTCTTTATTATAATATGAATCCCAATCAAGATAAAATCCATCATAGGCTGACATTATAGAATTAGGTGGTAGTTCATAATGTATCATTACACCTCCAGGCTTAAGTATCCTATTGGCTTCCTTAAAGATTGACTTTATGTTTTCTAAAGGGACCTCGTGGAGAAACATGCATGAATAGACTATATCAAAAGTTTCATCTTCAAAATTTGTAAATTCTGCATCCATCTGATGGAAGTGAGCAGTGACTCCATAAGATTGCGCTCTTCCATGAGCATATCTTACGCAGGGGCCGCCAACATCAATTCCATGTATCTCTGCATCAGGGTACTGGTCCTTCCAGGGTAATGTTGAGTGACCAGTAGTACATCCCATATCAAGAATTTTTTTTGGCTTTATATCGGGGTTTTTTTCTTTGAAAAAAGTAGAAACAGATGTTGTGATATCTTCCATTCGGTTGCCTAGTAAGCCAAATGAAAAAACTTCTAACCCATTATCATAAAGTGAGCCTTGAGCAACATCATCTTCTATTCCTTCTTCATGGTAATTTCCTGGCATTAAATGCACATCTAAATCAGAAGTGTATTTTGGCACATTAAGCTTTGGATCGAGATTTAGTGTTCCTTGTGCTTTATCTTCAGACTGACTTAGAGATTTAACTCTATCTGCAAGGTCGTTTCTTTCCCTGTCTATTGCAGGTAAAACAGATCTCCATACCATTTCTTGTGTGTTACACCTGAGTGAAGAATAAAACTTAAAGATAGTCTCACTTTTAATTGTCTTATGTATTTCAGGCCCATCAACAGGCTTACGGCCATTTAATTTCTCAAATTTAGGTTCAGTTTTATTTTCCCATACAGTTCTCATATGACCAGCAAGGTCGTTAAGTATGTATGAACGCATACCTTTTACAAAATGTTGTCTAGATGTTTCTTCAGATTTTCGGGAAACTTTAAGATCATGGTCAATAAGTGCACTCATGCTAATCTCCATTCTAAAATTTTTTTGAGTAAAATAGTACCCTTGCAAATAATACTAAGTTTACAACTATTCCATATTAACCTTAAAAAAATGAAAAAGAAACTCAAGTTTTAATTGTGAGGGGGTAAGAATCACCTATTATCTATAAGTTTTTTAAATGACTTTAATTCTCATTTTTTCATAACAGTCTTTTATAAATTAGAGTTTGTTGACTATTGGTCTTCCTGAGGGTAGTTATGCTCAATCATTTAAAGTATAATACGTATTTCAAAGAACGGATATAGCAGAAAGATTATGAAAATACCCCATAGGCCTTTATCTCCTCATTTGCAGGTCTATAATTTGCCTTTGACAGCTCTACTCTCAATTTCTCATCGTATAACAGGTGTAAGCTTAACATTGGGAGTTACTTTATTAACTCTTTGGGTGTTTTCTGCAGCACTTGGAGAGGAAGAATATAATTTATTTAGTTTAGTTTTAAATTTTTGGTTAGGTAAATTAGTTCTTTTTGGCTTTTCGGTGGCACTATTTTATCATTTATGTAATGGGATTAGGCATCTATTCTGGGATATAGGTATGAATTTTGATCTAAGAAAGACAATGCTAGCTGATTTTGCAGTATTATTTTCTTCAATTATTTTAACTACTTTAGTTTGGCTTGTTGCTCTTATGGATTTAATATAGATGGTTGATAGCTTCTCTCAATTCAGGTCACCACTTCGACATGCAAAGGGTATGGGGTCAGCCAAGGAAGGAACCCACCATTGGCTTGCTCAAAGAATTACTGCTTTAGCCCTTCTTCCTCTAACTTCCTGGCTTGTTTTTTCACTTGCAACACTATCATTAGAAGGCCATCTTGAATTTGTTACATGGCTTGGTCATCCTATTTCTGGAACTCTGATGATACTTTTTTTGTCAGTCGCTTTTCATCATGGGCAGCTAGGTATTCAAGTTGTAATTGAAGACTATATTTCTAATATCAAAATCAGAAGATCCCTGTTAATAGTTACAAAGTTCATGTCATATCTTTTGGCAACTCTGGGTGTTGTATCTGTTCTGAGAATTATTTTTGAAAGTCTCTAGTAATGGAAAAATATAATATTATTGATCATAATTATGATGTTATAGTTGTTGGTGCTGGCGGGGCTGGCTTAAGGGCAACTTTTGGTATGGTTGAAAAGGGATTAAAAACAGCATGTATTACAAAAGTTTTTCCTACGCGGAGTCATACAGTTGCAGCACAAGGGGGTGTTGGTGCAGCATTGGGTAACATGGCAAAAGATAAGTGGGAATGGCATATGTATGACACCGTCAAAGGCTCTGATTGGCTTGGTGACCAAGATGCTATAGAGTATATGTGTCGAGAGGCAATTCCAGCCGTCAGAGAGTTAGAGCATTATGGTGTGCCATTTTCTAGAACAGAAGATGGTAAGATCTATCAAAGGCCGTTTGGTGGGCATATGAGAGATTATGGTGAAGCTCCTGTTCAAAGAGCCTGTGCTGCTGCTGATAGAACAGGACATGCAATTCTTCATACACTTTATCAGCAGAGTTTAAAGCATAAAGCAGAGTTTTTTATTGAATTCTTTGCTCTCGATTTAATTACTGACGGTGATGGTTGTTATGGTGTCATTGCTCTTGAAATGGCCACAGGTGATATACATAGGTTTCAAGCCCATCAAGTTGTTCTAGCAACAGGCGGGTACGGAAGAAGTTATTTTTCTTGTACTTCTGCTCATACTTGTACTGGGGATGGAAATGGGATGGTTGCAAGGGCAGGTCTCCCCCTTCAAGACATGGAGTTTGTTCAATTTCATCCTACTGGAATTTATGGTGCAGGAGTTCTAATAACTGAAGGTGCAAGGGGAGAGGGTGGATACTTGACCAACTCTGAAGGTGAACGTTTTATGGAGCGTTATGCCCCTACAGCAAAAGATCTTGCTTCAAGAGATGTTGTCTCACGAGCTATGACAATGGAGATAAGAGAGGGGCGTGGGGTTGGAAAAAATAAGGACCACATAATGCTCCATCTCGAGCATTTAGGGCCTGAAGTTTTATATGAAAGATTGCCAGGAATAACTGAAACAGCAAAAATTTTCGCAGGTGTAGACGCCACTGTAGAGCCAATCCCGGTTCTTCCAACAGTCCATTACAACATGGGAGGAATCCCAACAAACTATTTTGGGGAGGTATTAAGTCCAACTAAAGAGGATCCAGACAGAGTTTTTCCAGGTTTAATGGCAGTGGGAGAGTGTGCATCGGTTTCTGTTCACGGTGCAAACAGGTTAGGAACGAATTCTCTTTTAGATATAGTCGTTTTTGGAAGAGCTGCAGCATTGCGATGTTCTGAAATAATAAAATCTGGCACAAAACTGCCAAAATTACCAACAGAATCAGAAAAATTTGCTATATCGCGTTTAGAGCGAATAAGATTTGCTAATGGTAAATTAAGAACATCTGAAATTCGTAATAATTTGCAGGCGGCAATGCAAAATGATGCAGCTGTATTTAGAACCTCAAAGTCATTAGAGGAGGGGTGCGAAAAGATACTAGAAGTAGCTCGGTCATTTAAAGAATTATCTATCAGTGATAATAGCCTAATATTTAACACTGACCTAATTGAAGCTCTAGAGCTTGATAACTTAATTGCTTGTGCCTTAACAACAATAGCTGGAGCTGAAGCTCGACATGAGAGTAGAGGTGCGCATGCACACGAAGACTTCCCTGATAGAAATGACGTTGAATGGATGAAGCATACTCTTGCTTATGTAAATGAAGATTGGTCTGTTGATTTGGATTATAGGCCTGTACACAACTATACACTGTCGCAAGATATAAATTATATCGAACCAAAGGCAAGGGTTTATTAGGAGGATTAATGGTTGAATTTGCGTTACCTAAAAAATCAAGAGTGGTTGAAGGTAAAACATTTCACGCAGATGGTGATTTAAAAAACCCGAAAAGGTTTTTTGTTTATAGATATGATCCTGATAAGGAAGAGAATCCTAGTATAGATTCTTTTCAAATTGATCTGAATAGTTGTGGGCCGATGGTGCTTGATGCACTTCTAAAAATTAAAGACGAAATAGATTCTTCGCTAACTTTACGGAGATCTTGCAGAGAAGGTATTTGTGGATCCTGTGCGATGAATATAGATGGTCGCAATACGCTTGCATGTTTAAAGCCAATAAGCGAGTGTAAAAAGGATGTAAAAATTTATCCGCTTCCTCATCTTCCAGTAGTAAAAGATTTAGTGCCTGATGTTAATCATGTTTATGCACAGTTGAATTCAATAGAGCCTTGGATGAAGTCAGATACTCCCCCTCCTGCAAGCGAAGAAAGAAAGCAATCGCCTCAGGAAAGAGAAAAGTTAGACGGGTTCTGGGAGTGTATTTTATGCTTTTGCTGTTCAACTAGTTGTCCAAGTTATTGGTGGAATGGAGATAAATATCTGGGCCCTGCTGTCCTTCTTCAAGCTGCAAGGTGGATAAACGACAGTCGAGACGAGGCCTTGGGTGAGAGATTGGATCAGCTTGAAGATCCCTTCAAGCTCTATAGGTGTCATACAATTATGAATTGTACAAATGCATGCCCAAAAGGTCTGAACCCAGCAAAGGCTATAGCCAGCATAAAATCAAAAATGGTTGAGCGTTTGGGTTAACTGCTTAAAGAACTAGTTTTTTCACTTTTCAATGCATCTAAAGTAAGCCCTTGAGGGATTTATAATAGAGCAACCGTAAGCTTCATTTTTTTCAAAAATAGGCTTTCTGTTTGTCTTCTCACACTCTGATGTGGCAAGTAAAACAACTTTTTCTGGCTCAGTGAATCTATAGTTGTAACATATTGCGACTCGATCTAGATTTGAAGGCCCAATACTCTCTGTCGACCCTGCATTTCTTCTGCCATCAACAAACGGGTTGTTAGAGCATGAGCTGATTAGACACAATATTAGTATTGGCAGGAAACGCAGAAATAATTTAATTTTGAGAGTTATGAAGCAAAGTTTAAGAATGATGACAAGTCCACTTATTAGTTATAAGTCATTGATACAGAAGAATGTTCTAATACATGATAAAATTCAAGAAAACTTCATTAAATCAATTGATACTTTATATAAAGATCTAGCCGAATATCAACATGAATTTAATAAATCGTTTAACTGGAAATGGTTGCCAACATTCGGTTTAAAAAACAAAAATATTCCAAAAAGCATATATACCTATGGGGGCGTTGGAATAGGTAAGACTATGTTTATGGACATGTTAGTTAAATCAGTTCCAGAAATATCTCTCAGGGTGCATTTTCATGAACTTATGAGAGACATACATTTAGAGCTCTATAAATTTAGGAAAGGTTCTTCGAGATCGTTTAAGGATCCCATAAACAAGGTTGTTGATAAAATTTTTAGTAAAAAAGTTTTAGTGTGTATCGACGAAATGGAGATTCGTGATATCGCAGATGCAATGATTATTAACAAGGTCTTTAAGAGAATGTTTGAAATTGGATTAGTTGTATTTACTACTTCCAATCGCTCGCCATCTGAACTCTATAAAGATGGTCTACAAAGAGAAAAGTTTTTACCTTTTATCTCTTTAGTAAATAAAAAGATGAGAGTTATTAATCTAAACATACCACGAGACTATAGAAGAGGCAGAATTATTGGGAAAAAAATTTTTTTCACGCCAATAGATGCCTATTCAGTAAAATCTATTGATGAAATTTGGAATAAACTTACTGATACAGCTCCTTACAAAAGTGACTTTTTGGAAGTGAGTGGGAGGAAAATTAGGATTCCGATATCAGCGCATAAAGTTGCAAAATTCACATTTGATGAGCTTTGCAACCAACCCCTTGGTGCTCATGATTACCTTCAGATTGCCTCAAATTATACCACAGTTATCGTAGAGGGAATACCTTCAATGAATGTTGAGCAGAGAAACGCCGCAAGAAGATTTGTTGTTTTAGTTGATGCTTTGTATGAAAAGAAATGTGTTCTCATTTGCTCAAGCGCGTCTGTAGTTGAAAAAATTTATACAGGTAGTGATTGGGAATTTGAGTTCCAACGAACTATTTCTAGGTTAGTGGAGATGCAGTCTAATGATTATCTAAGACAAAAACACTCAATTTTTTGATATCCAAATTATAGCATTTTAAATTAATCTTATAATTAATTACCTTCCTACTTGCCCGAGTTGTTTTTTCAGGGTACCACAGGATTTAAATTGTATAACTTTAAATTTAATTGGGGTTTAGATATGGCTAGAAAGAAAATTGCATTAGTAGGATCAGGTAATATTGGAGGAACTTTGGCTCATCTTTCATCAATTAAAGAGCTGGGCGATATTATTTTGTTCGATATTGTGAAGGGCATTCCTCAGGGTAAGGCTTTAGATCTTGCAGAAAGTACTCCTATAGATGGAAATAGTATTAATCTTACTGGCACTAAAAATTACTCTGGAATTAAGGGGGCGGATGTAGTTATCGTTACTGCAGGAGTTCCAAGAAAACCAGGCATGAGCAGAGACGACTTACTTGAAATTAATTTAAAAGTAATGAGTCAGGTAGGGGCAGGAATAAAAAAATATGCTCCTAAAGCATTTGTTATATGCATAACCAATCCTCTTGATGCAATGGTTTGGGCTTTGAGGAAGTTTTCAGGATTAAAACCCAAAATGGTTGTGGGGATGGCGGGAGTTTTAGATTCTGCAAGGTTTAGATATTTTCTAGCTCAAGAGGCAGGTGTTTCAGTTAGTGATGTGACTGCTTTTGTTCTTGGTGGGCACGGAGATACTATGGTTCCTTTAGTAAGGTACTCAAGTATTGGAGGAATACCTTTGCCAGATATTGTTAAAATGGGTTGGATTAAAAAGGACAGGCTAGATAAGATTGTTCAAAGAACGAGAGATGGGGGAGCTGAGATTGTTAGCCTTCTTAAAACTGGATCTGCATTTTATGCTCCTGCTGCTGCGGCTATAGAAATGGCAGAGAGTTATTTAAAAGATCAGAAAAGGATACTTCCTTGTGCTGCAGCTCTGGATGGTGAATATAAATTGAAAGATACATACGTAGGTGTGCCAGCTATAATTGGCTCAAAAGGAGTAGAGAGAATTATTGAAATTGATCTAAACGCATCCGAAAAGAAAATGTTCTCAAAGTCTGTTTCTTCTGTTCAGGGGTTAATTAAATCCTGCAAAAAAATTGATAAATCACTAAGCTAATTTTATTTTCTATCTAGGAATTAACCTATGAATATTCATGAGTACCAAGCAAAGCAAGTTTTAAAGAAGTTTAATGTGCCAGTTTTAAGAGGCGGGATTGCTTTTTCTGCTTCTGAAGCTGAGATGATTGCATCAGAAATTAACTCAAATGTAATGGTCGTTAAGTCACAGATTCATGCTGGAGGAAGGGGGAAGGGTAAGTTTAAAGAAGGAGGTTTATCTACTTTGGGCGGAGTTAGGGTTTGCAAATCCTCTGATGAAGTTAGAAAACATTCTGAAGACATGATAGGAAAGACTCTAATTACACATCAAACAGGCCAAGCTGGAAAAAAGGTAAAGGGGGTATATATTGAGGAGGGTTGCGAAATTGAAAATGAATTATATTTAGCAATTTTAATAGATAGGGCCTCTGGAAAAATTACTTTTATGGCCTCAACAGAAGGTGGAGTTAATATTGAGGAAGTGGCCAGCAACACCCCTGAAAAGATTTTTTATCAATCTATAGATCCAGCAATTGGTATACAGCCTTTTCATTGTAGGAATATCTCATTTGCTCTTGGTTTGAAGGGTAATAGTGTGAAGTCTTGCAGAGCTCTTCTTGTTTCTCTCTACAATGCCTTTTGTAGCACTGACTCGTCTCTTCTAGAAATAAATCCTCTTATTGTTTCCAAAAGTGGTGATGTTTTACCTTTAGATGCAAAAATGAACTTCGATACAAATGCATTATTTAGACAATCAGATATTCTAGAATTGAGAGATGAGGATGAAGAAGACCCTATGGAATTAGAGGCATCAAAACATGATTTAAATTATATCAAGTTAGATGGCTCAATAGGCTGTATGGTTAATGGTGCTGGTCTAGCTATGTCTACAATGGATATTATTAAAATTAATGGAGCAGACCCTGCAAATTTTTTAGATGTAGGAGGAGGTGCGACGAAGGAAAAAGTCACAACTGCATTTAAAATAATTCTCTCTGACCCAAATGTAGAAGGTATTCTTGTTAATATTTTTGGTGGTATAATGAGATGTGATGTTATTGCAGAAGGTGTTGTTGCTGCGGTTAAAGAGGTAAAGCTGGAAGTCCCGCTAGTTGTTAGGCTTGAAGGAACAAATGTTGACTTAGGAAAGGAAATTATGAAAAAATCAGGCCTAGACATAATTCCCGCTAATGATTTAGCTGATGCTGCCTCCAAAGTTGTGGCGGCTGTAAAAGGTACATAGTTATGTCTGTTTTAGTAGATAGTAACACAAAATTAATTTGTCAGGGATTTACAGGTAGCCAGGGTACATTTCACTCTGAACAATCAATTAATTATGGTACAAAAATGGTTGGCGGTGTTACGCCCGGAAAAGGGGGTGGCAATCACCTCGGTTTACCAATTTTTGACACTGTTAGTCAGGCTGTAGAAGAGACTGGAGCAGACGCTTCAGTGATTTATGTACCTCCGCCTTTTGCAGCAGATGCTATTTTAGAGGCAATTGACGCAGAAATTCCATTAGTGGTCTGTATAACTGAGGGAATACCTGTTTTAGATATGGTTAATGTCAAAAATGTACTATCTAAATCAAAAACTCGTTTAATTGGACCAAATTGTCCAGGTATAATAACGCCCGGAGAGTGTAAAATTGGCATAATGCCAGGGCATATTCATAAGAGAGGGAAGATTGGTGTTGTTTCAAGGTCTGGAACCCTTACTTACGAAGCCGTTGGTCAAACAACTGCAAGTGGATTGGGCCAGACTACTTGCATAGGTATTGGTGGTGACCCAATTAATGGAACAAATTTTATAGATTGTCTTGATTTATTTTTATCTGATGAAGAAACTGAAGGTATAATTATGATCGGAGAAATCGGAGGCACTGCTGAAGAAGAAGCTGCCCAATTTTATAAATCTTCAAAAGTTAAAAAGCCAGTTTGTGGATTTGTTGCTGGGGTGACAGCCCCACCTGGCAAGCGAATGGGGCATGCAGGAGCAATAATTTCCGGGGGGCAGGGAACGGCAGAATCGAAGATTGATGCTATGAAATCTGCAGGCATCCATGTTGCCGAAAGTCCAGCTGCCCTGGGCTCTACTATGTTAATGGCTATGAAAGGCTAAATTATTTTTTTTAATATTTTCATATTTCTTAACTATAAAGTAATTATTTATTTATAATAATTTATACTTAAACTTCTAGGATGCTGTTACAGATAATTTATAAGGATTAGTGTTGTGGATATTACCTCCCTTACTGGAGTGAATAGAAATTTTGTTTCTAAGTTATATACTAAATTTTTAGAAGACAATAATTCTGTGGATTATTCATGGAAGACTTTGTTTCTCGAATTAGGTGATGAAGCTGAGAGTCTTATAGCTGAATTAAGCGGTCCAAGTTGGTCAAAAAAATATAAAGATTCTAATGGATATAGTAAGGATTATGGCTTAACCAGTGGTGAAGATATTTCAGCAGAAGATAGTCCAAGTAATGATGTTAAGCACCCATCTGATAGTTTTCTAAAAGAAACAGAAGACTCAATCCATGCTCTTCAATTGATAAGAGCTTATCGTGCTCGCGGACATCAAATTGCTAAAATTGATCCTTTAGCTTTACAGTCGCAAGATTTGCATCCTGAATTAGATCCTTCAGCATACGGCTTTAAGAATGAAGATGGAGATAGAGAGATCTTTCTTGACGGTGTGCTAGGTTTAAATAGGGCCAGTCTCGATCACATAATGCAGGTTCTGAAGGATACTTACTGTGGTTCAATTGGTGTTGAGTTTTCACATATACAAGACCCTAATCAGAAATTTTGGATACAAAAAAGGATTGAGAGCGCAAGAAACCAAACTGATTTTTCTGATAAAGGTAAAATTACAATCTTAGAAAGGCTAACTGAGGCCGAAGGTTTCGAAAAGTTTCTAGCTACAAAATATACTGGCACAAAGAGATTTGGATTAGATGGTGGGGAAGTTTCAGTGCCTGCTATAGAGCAAATTCTTAAGGTCGGGAGCAAGTTGGGCGTTGAACAAGTAGTGCTTGGTATGGCTCATCGGGGACGCTTAAATATTTTAGTTAATGTTATGAGAAAGCCATTTACAGCTATTTTTTCTGAGTTTCAAGGTAATTCATCCAATCCTGACGACGTTGAAGGTTCCGGAGATGTAAAATACCACCTTGGCACTTCTGCAGACCGAGAGTTTGATGGAAAGAATGTCCATTTATCTCTAACCGCAAATCCATCTCATTTAGAGGTTGTTAACCCGGTCGTATTGGGAAAGGTGCGTGCAAAACAAGAAGCCATGGGGGATAAAAGTAGAAAGCAAGTCCTTGGTCTTCTTATCCATGGTGATGCAGCCTTTGCTGGCCAGGGGATTATTGCAGAATGTTTTGGCTTTTCTCAACTTGAAGGATATTCAACCGGAGGGACAATCCATTTTGTTATAAATAATCAGATAGGATTTACTACTACACCACAGTATAGCAGATCAGGGTTGTATTGTACTGATGTTGCAAAAATGGTTGAGGCACCAATCTTTCATGTAAATGGCGATGATCCAGAAGCAGTGATTCATTGTTCCAGGATTGCGACTGAGTTTAGACAAGAGTTTGGAGTAGACGTTGTTATAGATTTGGTCTGTTATAGGAGGCATGGTCATAACGAGGGAGATGAGCCAAAATTTACACAGCCTTTAATGTATAAGAAGATTGGGGAACACATTACTACTAGAAATATCTATGCTAAAAAATTAGAGGAAGAAGGCTTAGTTTCTAAAAGTAATTCCGATAAAATAATGTCTGATTTTTTAGAGAGGATGGGTAAAGATTTTGTATCTACAGATTCTTATAAACCAAATAAGGCAGACTGGCTTGAGGGTGCATGGAAAGGCTTGACTAGTTATAAGTTATCAGCAGAAGAAGAATTTCAGAAACATGATACAGGTGTGGATATTACTCAGCTTGAAGAAGTTGGTTTAGCATTATCAAATATTCCAGATGGTTTCTCAATTAACCCAAAACTCAGACGCCAGTTGGACAGCAAAAAAAAATGTATTTTATCAGGAAACAATATTGATTGGTCTACAGCTGAGGCACTTGCATGGGGTTCACTTTTAGTAGAACAAGTCCCTGTCAGGTTATCGGGTCAAGATTCTCGGAGAGGAACTTTTTCTCAAAGACATGCTTCCTTGGTTGACCAAAAATCTGAGAATAGATACGTACCCCTTAATAATATAAGAGAAAAACAATCAGAATTTGAAGTTATTGACAGCCCTTTATCTGAGTTATCCATTGTAGGTTTTGACTATGGATTTTCTTTAGCAGAGCCAAATGCTCTTGTAATGTGGGAAGCGCAGTTTGGTGATTTTTCAAATGGTGCACAAATGATAATAGACCAATTTATCTCTTCTGGAGAAAGTAAATGGCTTAGGCTTTCTGGTTTAACTCTTTTGCTTCCTCATGGATATGAAGGACAGGGCCCAGAACATTCCTCTGCAAGAATTGAGCGGTATCTTCAAATGTGTGCACAGGATAATTGGCAAGTTTGTAACATAACTACTCCTGCCAATTACTTTCATGCACTAAGAAGACAAGTTAAAAGAAGAGCAAGATTTCCTCTTATTATAACAACTCCTAAATCTCTACTTCGTCATAAATCCTGTATAAGTAATTTTTCTGAAATGGATTCAGGGTCTTACTTTCAGAGAGTTATTGGTGAAAAAAATAACTTGATCCCTAACTCAAAAATTAGGAGAGTTATCCTCTGCACTGGAAAGGTTTATTATGATTTACTTCAGGTTAGAAATGAAAAATCAATAGAAGATGTCGCTATTGTGAGGTTAGAGCAGTTATATCCTTGGCCTAAAGAAACCTTAAAGAAAGAATTAATTAAATATAAAAATGCTGAAGTTGTTTGGTGTCAAGAAGAGCCAGCTAATATGGGCGCTTGGACATTTTTAGACAGACGGCTCGAGTACGCATTAGAGGAGATAGACGTTAAGTCTAAGAGGCCATTTTATGCAGGTAGGCCATCTGCTGCCTCTCCTGCTACTGGATTGATGAAAATACACTTGAAAGAACAGAATGAATTAATTATGCATGCATTAACTACACCTCTTGAAGAAATACCTAAACCATTTGCTCGAAGGTCTGATAGTATAACAAAATAGAGAATTAAATAGGTCTTATTATGTCAATAGAAATTAAAGTACCTCAATTAGGAGAATCTGTAACAGAAGCAACTATTTCAAAATGGCTTAAGAAAATAGGAGAAATGGTTAGTGCAGATGAGCCTTTAGTGGAATTAGAGACAGATAAAGTTACTCTTGAGGTTAATGCGCCTTCTGGTGGGGTTTTAGAAAAAATTATAGTTCCTGAAGGTGATGATGTTGCAGTAGGTGCGGTTGTTGCTCTATTTAATGATAGGAGTTCTGCTCAAGAGAATAGAAATAATGGTTTAGATAACTTAGAAAAAGAAACTGTTAAGGAAACTGCTAATACTGATACAACAAATATTACTTCAGTGGATAATGATAACAAAAGCCTTCTATCTCCAGCGGTTAAGATACTTGTAGAAGAGAATAATCTTAACCTAGATGCAATAAAATCTAGTGGAAAAGGAGGTAGGCTAACCAAGAGCGATGTAATAAAACATCTTGAAAACTTAAAAGTACCTAAAAAGATTGAACAATCAAGCCAAAGTAGTGAGGCTAGGGAAGAGCGTGTAAAGATGAGTCGTCTGAGAAGGCGAATTGCTGATCGTTTAAAGGAAGCACAAAATACTGCTGCAATGCTTACTACATTTAATGAGGTTGATATGAGCGCAGTAATCAGTGCTAGAAAAAAATTCCAAGATGTTTTTGTCGAAAAGAATCAAATAAAACTAGGTTTTATGTCTTTTTTTGTAAAAGCATCTGTAATTGCTTTGAAAGAACAGCCAACAATTAATGCTTCGCTTGAGGGTGACGAGATAGTATATAAAAATCATTATGACATTGGGGTTGCAGTTTCCGCCCCACAAGGCTTGGTTGTTCCTGTAGTGAAAGACTGTGACTTAAAGAGCTTTACAGAGATAGAAAAAAATATTTTTGAATATGGAATTAAGGCAAAAGAGGGTAAATTAATGCTTGAAGAAATGTCAGGTGGTACTTTTACTATTTCTAATGGTGGTATTTATGGTTCTATGCTTTCAACTCCAATAATAAATACTCCACAGTCTGCAATTCTAGGTATGCATAATATTGTAAAAAGACCTGTTGTTGATGAGAAAGATGATATTGTTGTTAAACCAATCATGTACCTTGCATTATCATATGATCATAGAATTATTGATGGACGCGAAGCAGTAACCTTTCTTGTTAGAATTAAGGAAAGTTTAGAAAATCCAGAAAGGATGCTTTACGAGATTTAGTTCGTATTATTCTTAATGATAAAGATTTAATAAAATTGAAGAGTTTTTTTTATGAGTAATGTTGTTTACGATTTAGTTGTCATTGGAGGTGGTCCAGGCGGATATGTTTGTGCAATAAGAGCAGCTCAGCTTGGGTTGAAGGTTGCATGCATTGAAAGTAGAGGTTCATTAGGTGGTACATGTTTGAATGTAGGGTGTATACCATCTAAGGCGCTTCTTCATTCTTCTCACTTGTTTGAAGAGGCAAATAAAAGCTTTGCATCTCATGGAATTAATTTGGGTAATGTTGATTTAGATTTAAGCAAAATGATGTCTAGAAAGGATAAGGTTGTATCCCAAAATGTACAAGGCATTGAGTTTCTTTTTAAAAAAAATAAGGTTCAATATATAAAAGGAAAGGCAAGTTTTAGTTCTTCATCAACCAGTCCAATCGAAATATTTGTATCAAATAATAAAGGTAAAAAGGTTAGTACTATTCAGTCTAAGTATGTTGTTATTGCAACAGGCTCGGAGTCCGCGTCTTTAAAGGGGGTGGAAATTGATGAGGAAAGAATTGTTTCATCTACCGGAGCACTTAGTCTGAAAAAAGTACCAAAATCAATGACCATAATTGGTGGAGGTGTTATAGGCCTTGAAATGGGTTCTGTTTGGAGAAGGCTTGGGACAGAGGTTACTATCATTGAGTACCTTGACTATATTTTACCTCCTCTTGACAGTGAAATTAGGCTTAATATGCAGAAAATACTTACTAAACAAGGCCTTATTTTTAAATTAGCTACTAAAGTAAATCAAGTAGTCTTGGAGAAAGAAATGGTGAGAATTGATTCCGAGACCACAAAAGAAGGTGCCTTAGAATCATCCTTCTCTGATGTTGTTATGGTAAGTATAGGTAGATCACCGGTTACCTCAGACCTTGGACTTAAAGAAATTGGTATTTCTATTAGCAAGAATGGTTTTATAGAAGTTGATAATTCTTACCAAACTTCAAAGTCTGGTATTTATGCTATAGGTGATGTTATTGGAGGAATGATGTTAGCTCATAAGGCAGAGGATGAGGGAGTTTGCGTTGCAGAAATTATTTCAGGCCGGAAAAGTCATGTGAATTATAATGCCATAGCTTCAGTGGTCTACACTGATCCAGAGGTTGCGTCTATAGGAATGACAGAAGAAGAGACAATAAAAAGAAATATTGATTATAACATTGGAAAATTTCCTTTTTCAGCAAACTCAAGAGCAAGAGCTAATGGTGCATCAGATGGATTTGTTAAGCTAATCGCGGACAAAAAAACAGATAAGCTTCTTGGGTGCCATATAATAGGGCCTGCTGCAGGGGATCTTATAATGGAAATCGCTGTGGGGATTGAATTTTCAACATCTGCTGAGGATATTGCCAGAACATCACATGCCCATCCTCAGCTTGGTGAGGCAATCAAAGAAGCTGCCCTAGCAGTTGAGGGGCGAGCTATTCATATTTAGCGTAAAACCAATAAAGTTACCAACTGAGAATTTTTTCACCAAGAATTTTACCAAATGTTAGAGCTGGTGTTAGTGATAGTCCACCAACAAAGGCGTTGCCAGAGGTTCTTCCAAAACCTAGTATTTCGCCTCCAGCATATAAATTTGGAATCCTACTCCCATCTGTTTTTAAGACTTGAAGGGAACTGTCGACAGCAAGACCGGCCGGACTCAAAACAGTTATTCCTGTTGCTTTAATTGCATAGAATGGGGCCTTTTCAATTTTTCTAATTAAAAAATATTTATTCCATTCTCTGTCATTTTTCTCATCCACAGATTTATTGTAATCTCTTATTGTTTGCTCAAGATTTTTTTGTGGAATATTTAATTTTAGGGCTAAATCATTAATAGTATCTGCTTTGACAAAAGTTGGATGGTTTCCAAATTTATTATGGTAATTTTTATTATCTAACAAAGTAAGTGGTGTAGAGTTTTGAAGAATTGCAGAATCAAAAATGATATTCATTTTCATTTCAGGCTGCGCTAATAGTGATCTTTCTCTGTAGTCGATACTTTGATGGTCCTCTTGCATAAATCGTTTACCTTCAGAGTTAACAAATATCTCCCAAATATTTCTTGCTTTTGGAGATAAAAGTAGAAATTCACCTGAAGTAGCATCTTGGGGATCATTAAGCCATCCCGCAAAAGTACAGAGAAACTTTTCCTTACCATCAACTATTGCACCGTGTTGTTTTGCCGCAACAATACCATCACCTTTTGAGTATGGATTACAATGGGAGGCAAATGGAATTTCAGGGTTAATATCATTCCAAACTTCTTTGCTTGCTGCATAACCACCGCAGGCTAGAACAATATTCCCACTAAAAAAATCTTTTATTCCATCATTAGATTCTACCTTGATTCCTATTGCTGCGCCTGATTTATCTATAATCAGCTCCTTAAATCGGTGTTCAAGCCTGAGGTCAATCTTATTTTCTTTTACATATCTCTCATGTATTGGCTTCATAACATCTAATATAGAAATTGCCTGATTATCGCCCCAGAGATATCTTCTTGTGCTATATGCTTCATGAGCTTCTCCTGCAACAGGGGTTCCCTCTGCTGGTTTAAAACCAATATCTTCTAACCAATCTATAGTATCCGCAGCATTATCTACGTAAAGTCTTAAAACAGTAGGGTCAATTTGTTGATTGGCTACATGCTGTGCATCTTCATAATGCTCATCTGGGCTATCCTCAATCCCATTCCTTTTTTGAAGGTTTGTTCCAGCTGCTGCAATCTGTCCCGAGGACCAAAATAATGTCCCACCTATCCTATTATCAGCTTCAATTTGAAGAACTTTTGCTCCTCTTTCAGCAGCCTTTATTGCTAAAGGTAGGCCAGTAGACCCAGCCCCAATACAGATTATATCCCAATTATTAGACATTAATTACTCCATTCCTATTTTAAGCAGCAGTGAATCATTAGTTTATTGATAGGAATAATAATGCTGAATCTTAAAAAAATATATAAAAATAGCCATAAAAGGGTCAAAATGTATTAAAAAGATTGACTTATAGTAGCGTCTTGTTTTATTTCCCTCAGACAACAAAAATATGCAATAAATTTTAGTACAGGTGTTCTAATGCACGCAGTTCTTAAAACAGGTGGAAAACAGTATCGTGTTACAAAAGATGATGTAATAACGATTGAGAGGGTAAATGGCGAACCTGGGTCGGAAGTATCCTTCGAGGAAATACTTATTTTAGGTGATAAGGTTGGTAGTCCTTTTATCAAAGGAGCTGTTGTTAGCGCTGAAATTTTAGAACAGAAAAAAGATAATAAAATTATAGTATTCAAAAAAAAGAGAAGAAAAGATTATAAAAGAACACTTGGTCATAAACAGATGCATACTGTAGTTAAGATAACTTCAATATCTTCCAGTGCTAATAAGAAAAAGGTAGATGAAAAGAAAGTCTCTGAAAGACAGGATAAATCAACGGAGACAGAGCCAAATAAGAATAAAGCAGTTGCTAAGAAAGCAGTTGTTAAGAAAAAGACGGCTACAAAAAAGACAGCTGGTAAGGCCAAGGCTGGCGAGAAAGTAGCAAATACGAAAAAAGATAATAAGTAAATTAACGTACTACAAAAAAATAATTGATACATGGAGATAAATCATGGCTCATAAAAAGTCAGGTGGAAGTTCCCGAAATGGAAGAGACTCTGCAGGTAAAAGGTTGGGGGTTAAGCTTTTTGGCGGACAAAATGTTATAGCTGGTAATATTATTATAAGGCAGTGTGGTACAAAATGGCACCCAGGTGATAATGTAGGTCTTGGTAAAGACTTTACAATTTTTGCATTAATTGATGGAAAAGTCAGTTTTAAAAAAGGCTCCAAAGGGAGAACATTTGTTTCTGTCAACCCAAGTATTTAAATTTCTATTACTTACTATTGGTCAGTCCTTCAATAACTGCTGAGTAGTGAAAATTCAAGATCATGAAATTTCTTGATCAAGCTAAAATTTTTCTTAAAAGTGGAAAAGGCGGCAATGGCTGTGTTGCTTTTAGAAGAGAAAAATACATTGAATTTGGAGGCCCTAACGGAGGAGATGGAGGTCGGGGAGGAAATATTACTTTCATCGCGGATCAAAATCTCAATACGTTAATTGATTTTCGCTTTAAACAGCATTTTAAGGCAGAGGCTGGTTCAGATGGTAAAGGGCGAGATAGAACTGGATCAAGCGGGGAAAACCTAATAATTCGGGTGCCTATTGGTACAGAAATACTTGATAACACGAAAGAAAATATACTTTCAGACTTAACATCTTCAGGGCAAAAAGTAACTCTCGTTAAGGGAGGAAATGGAGGATGGGGAAATGCGAGGTTTAAATCTTCAACCAACCAAGCCCCAACAAATGCAAATTTGGGTCATCCTAGTGAAGAAATGTGGGTTTGGTTGAGACTTAAGCTAATAGCTGATGTTGGTTTAATAGGGCTCCCAAATGCTGGAAAATCAACCTTATTAACTGTTTTTACTCAAGCTAGGCCTAAAATTGGTAATTATCCATTTACTACACTTCATCCAAACTTAGGTGTTGTTAGTTTAGGTGATAAAGAAATGGTAATGGCTGATATACCTGGTTTGATAAAAGGAGCTCACAAAGGAATAGGTTTGGGGACTAAGTTTTTGGGTCACATAGAAAGATGTAGTGTTTTACTTCATTTGATTGATGGAACAAGAGATAATCTTGTTGATGATTATTTCGTTATAAGAGGAGAATTGCAAAAGTATGGCGCAGGCCTAGAAAATAAATTAGAATTTATAGTGTTAAATAAAGCCGATGCAATTAATGACAAAGAAATAGAATCCAAAGTCCAGAGGTTTAAGGATGAGGGTATATTGAAAGTATTTACATTTTCCAGCGTTTCTGGAATAGGAAAGAATATTTTATTGCGAGACCTTTTTGAACTAGTTGAAAATAAAAAAAATGAGAGGGCAGAAAAGTTAGGCGATAATCACCAAATGGAAGTAAAATGGAAACCCTAAACAATCCTAATGTTAGAGACTTCAACCAAATTGTTATTAAAATTGGCTCATCATTACTTGTAGGCGAATCTAATCAATTGCAAACAGAATGGCTGGATTCTGTTTGTGATGATATTTCTGAAATGCACAAACGGGGTCAGTCTGTGATAATAGTTACCTCTGGAGCAATCTCTGCAGGTATAGAATCTTTGGGGCTATACAAAAAAGACTTGCGCCTAGAAGAAAAGCAAGCCGCGGCCGCGGCAGGTCAAATGAAACTAACTCAATCTTATCAAAGTTCACTTGATAGGCATAAATTGAATGTTGCTCAAGTATTGCTTACGCGCGGAGATACAGAAGATAGAAGGAGATATTTAAACTCAAGAGAGACATTAAAAACTTTATTAAGGTTAAATGCTATTCCTTTAATTAATGAAAATGACACAGTTGCCACAGAAGAAATAAGATTTGGTGACAATGACCAATTAGCTGCATATGTTGCAGTTATGATGAATGCAGATCTATGTATACTTCTTTCAGATGTTGATGGTTTATATACTAAAGATCCTAGCTCGTTTAAGGATGCTGAGCATATCGCAAAAGTTTATGATATAGACGAAGAGCACTTTTTAATGGCAGGGACAACAAGGTCAAAGCATGGCACAGGCGGGATGCAAACAAAGTTACTTGCTGCAGAAATTTGTATGAATTCTGGATGTAATGTAGTTATTACAAACGGAAAAATAAAAAACCCTATTACTCTCCTTGACCAAAAAAAGATTAGTACTTGGTTTTTAACTAATGCAGAGTCTCAAAAAGAAAGAAAGAAATGGATACTTTCAAATTACATATATGGAAACAGAGTAATAATTGGAAAATCAACAGCTGATGCATTACAAAATGGGCGTAGTCTTCTGCCTCGAGATATTCTAGATGTGGAGGGCAGCTTTAGGAGAGGTGATACCGTAGAAATTGTATCGAATAAAGAAACTGTTTTGGGAAAAGGATTAAGTGCATTTGGTTCAGAAGATATAAAGCTTATTATGGGCCATGAATCAGGAAAAATAGAACAAATACTGGGTTTTAAAGGAAGGTCGGAAATAATTCACATAGACGATCTTGTAATTGATAGAAAATCTTAATTACTTAGATTAGGGGATAATCTATGCAAAGTTATTATGAATGTGGAAAATATAAAGATATTGAAGAATTAATGAATTGTATTGGCCATAATGCGTCTGTTGCATCTAATTACTTAGCAACTATTTCTGATAAAAAAAAGAATGAAGCTTTAAATAAAATAGCCAAAGTGCTTAGGTCTAATAAGGATGGGATATTAAGAGAGAATAAAAGAGATCTTGATAATGGAGAAAAGAAAAAACTTTCTACTGCGTTAATGGATAGATTAGCTTTAGACTCACAAAGAGTTGAATCGATGGCTGAAGGGTTAGAGAGAATTTCTGAGTTTAAAGACCCTGTTGGTGAAGTAATTGCTTCCTGGGAAAGGCCAAATGGATTAGTAATAGAACGTGTAAGAATGCCTCTTGGGGTTATTGGTGTTATTTATGAATCAAGACCTAATGTTACAATTGATGCAGGTGCACTATGTTTGAAGGCAGGTAATGCTTGTATTCTAAGAGGAGGTTCAGAAAGTTTCTTTAGCACCAAAGTTATCCTCTCAAGTATTCACGAGGCATTATCAACCAGTGATATTCCATTACATTCAATCCAGATGGTTGGCACAACTGATAGAGCTGCTGTCACAAAAATGCTTAATATGACTCAGTATATTGATGTAATAGTTCCTAGGGGAGGCGCTTCATTAACAAAGAAGGTTTTGATGGAAAGTAAAATCCCAACATTTCAGCACTTGGTTGGCTTATGCCATACCTACATTCATAAAGATGCGGACCCAAAGAAAGCACAGGATATTGTTTTTAATGCTAAGATGAGAAGACCTGGTATTTGTGGGGCAACTGAAACAGTTTTAGTAGACAGGGAAGTAACTAAAACTTTACTACCTAAGATTATAGATCAATTAATTTCAGCAGGGTGTGAAGTAAGGGGAGATAGAGAAATAAAAAAACTAGGTTTCAACATAAACCTAGCAAGCAATAAGGACTGGGAGACTGAATATTTGGATAAGGTTATTAGCATTAAAGCAGTCAACAATATAGATGATGCAATTGAGCATATACAAAAATATGGATCTGAACATACTGATGCAATAATTACAGAAAATTCTATAGAAGCAGAGAAATTTATGAATAGTCTCTCAAGTTCTATAGTTATGCATAATACTTCAACCCAATTTGCAGATGGGGGGGAATTTGGTATGGGGGCTGAAATTGGAATTGCTACTGGAAAAATGCATGCAAGAGGCCCTGTCGGTATCGAACAATTAACAACTTTCAAATATAAGGTTAGAGGCGATGGAACAATTAGGCCATAATTTCGGGTAATTAAGATATGCTTAGTCCAGGAGTATGGGGTGACAGAAGGATAATGCGGATTGGTTTATTGGGTGGTTCTTTTAATCCTGCTCACGTTGGGCATCTGCATTTAAGTTATTTAGCAAAAAAACACTTATCCTTAGACCAGGTTTGGTGGCTTGTCACTCCTCAAAACCCTTTGAAGAAATCTTTAGAAATGCCAACAACACGTGAGAGGATTGAGTTTGCATCAAAGCTAAATCTCCCCGTGTGGATTCAATTAACAGACTTAGAGTTAAATTATAAGACAAAATATACCTCAGAAACATTACAGAAATTAATTACAAGATTTCCAAAAGCTAATTTCATTTGGTTAATGGGCGCTGATAATCTACTTCAAATAAATTTGTGGATGAATTGGACAGCTATATTTAATAGGGTAAGGATTGCAGTTTTTGATAGGGAAAAATATAGGTATAAATCACTTTTTAGTAAGGCATCTATTAAATATAAAAAAAATAGAGTATCTATCTCAAGGCCTACTTATATTTGGCAAAAATCACCTCCTTCTTGGATATTTTTTTCATCTGAAAAGGTTGATTTATCTTCTTCGCAAATTAGGTCTAGGAAAAAAGAATAGAGGAGTGAGGGTATTTTAAATAATAAAAAGTTTGAAATAAAGAAGATTGTTGAACATGTCAAAGAGCTACTTGATAAGGATAAGGCAGAAGATATTATTGAAATAGACTTAAAGGAAAGTTCTTCCTTTGCTGATATAATGATAATTGCTACTGCTTCGAATGCACGTCTAGTAAAGGCTATTTCATCTCATATTGTAGAGGGTTTAAAGGGCTTCGATGTAATGCCCAAAGTTGAGGGTTATAATCAATCTGATTGGGTTCTAATTGATGCAGGTGATTTGATTGTCAATATATTAAGACCAGAAGTGAGAGAGTTCTATAAGATTGAAAAAATTTGGTCAGTATATTCAGGGAATATAAATACTGAAGAATTTCCTAAACTTGATCCTTAACTTGTTTAAATTAAGATAATTTATGGAAAATTTAACATATGCTGGCTTCGCTTTAGAACGATCTTCAGAATTAAGATTGCAGCATGATGAAGTTCAACGTCTTAAAGACCAGGATAATTTAGTCATTCTCCCAGTTTGTAACGGTAAAAATTTATTTAATAATTCAAATAATACATATGTCGCCATCAGTCTCTCCGAAGCAAGAGATTTGAATCTATTTGATGAGGAAATGATTTTTCTAGGCTTTGATGGGAAAGTTCCATATTTCGCTGCAAATATTTTTAAAGAAGATCAAATTTCTGGTTTAAATATACATTGGGAGTTTAAGTCGCTTCACAGCATTATAAACCTTATAACATTTACTCAAGCATCTATTTTGGCTTACGCAAGAGGTATGTCAATTTGGCATTCCAACTCAGTTTTCTGTGGCAAGTGCGGTATGAGGACAGAAAGTGATGAAGAGGGACACATACGAAAGTGTATCAGTTTAGAATGTTCAAAAAAGATTTTTCCAAGGATTGACCCCGCAGTCATAACTCTTGTTGAACACCCAAGCGAAGAAAGTTGCCTTCTTGGTAGACAAGCTAACTGGCCTTTTGGAATGTATTCTGTGATTGCTGGTTTCCTTGAAATAGGGGAGTCCTTAGAAGAATGCGTTAAAAGGGAGGTGGAAGAAGAAACTGGTATAATTGTTAATAGAGTTTTATATCAAGGCTCTCAACCTTGGCCTTTTCCATCTTCATTAATGCTGGGCTTTGCGGCAAAGGCAGAAAACTTTCAATTTTCTCCTAAGGATAACGAGCTTGAGAAAATTATGTGGGTCAGCAGAAAAGGCTTAAAAGAATTTACTGAGATGGAAGACATAGATTCCGATAAAAAATTACCCAGTAAACATTCAATTGCAAGGACCCTCATTGATAGTTGGGTAAAGAGAGAAATAAAATTCTTATAACTTATTGTTTTCACTTCTATATGGATCTGATTTATAACTACCAAGGATCTTGAGTTCTTTTGAGTAAAAAGATAGTTCTTCAAGTGCAAGTTTCACGTGTCTTAACTCTTGATGTCCTTCGAAGTCAGCATAAAATTGTGCAGCAGTAAAATTGCCATCGATAAGATAACTTTCTAGCTTGGTAATATTAACGCCGTTGGTTGCAAAGCCTCCCAGGCCTTTATACAAGGCAGCAGGAACATTCCGAATCCTGAAAATAATTGAAGTAATCACCTTTTTTTCGGTTAATTCTGGAGCTTCCGGTTTATTTGCCATAACAATGAATCTGGTAGTATTATGATCTGCATCTTCAATGTTTGATGCTATAATTTTTAAGTTATAGATCTCTGAGGCAAGAGAGGAGGCAATCGCTCCTATACTCCTGTCACCAAGGCTAAAAACTTCTTTAGCTGAACCTGCTGTATCTGCAGCGCTTATTTTATTAAAATTATTCTTTTTAATAAATTTTTTACATTGTGATAGTGCAGGTAATTGACTCATTACAGTTTTGATATCTTTTAAAGATGAGTCTTTTATTGTCATTAAATGGTGCTCAACTCTGTGGAAATATTCCCCAATAATAAACAAACCTGATTCAGGTAGGAGATTATGTATATCAGCAACTCTTCCCATGACTGAATTTTCTATTGGTATCATAGCGTATTTTGCATCATTATATTTTACAGTGTTGAAGGCATCTTCAAAGCTATTACATGGGATGTATTCCATTTCTGGAAAATAAATTTTACATGCAACATGTGAATTTGCACCGAGCTGACCTTGAAAGGCTATTTTATTGTTTGAGTTTTTATTGGAAGTCATAATATTTTCTCTAATTGTTTTCTAAAATCGTTCTCACCCTTTCAAGGTCTTCAGGTGTATCAACTGATGGTGGCGAGTGATCAACGAGATATGCTGATATTTTAAAACCATTTGTTAGTGCTCTTAACTGTTCCAGTCTTTCTCTCTTTTCCAATTCACTTGGTTTAATGCTTACGAATTTCTTTAGACTTGCTCGTGTGAATCCATAGATTCCAACGTGGTGGTATAAAGGACCTTCCCCATATGGAATTGGATTTCTACTAAAATATAATGCAGTTGCTACATTGGTATTTTCTTGAAAATCAATAGCTACTTTTATCACACTGGGGTCATTAATTTCATCTTGATTATTTATAGGCGTTATAAGTGTGGACATATTAGAATTAGAATCTCTTAACGCATCTATTGTTTTGGATATATGTTTGGGGTCTAAAGTTGGCTGATCTCCCTGAACATTTACAATAATATTAAATTTTCCACCTGGATCATATATTTCTGCAGCACTCCAAACTCTATCAGAGCCACTTGGAAGACTAGGGTCGGTCAAAATAGCTTTTCCGCCATATTTTTCAATAGTTTCTTTTATTTCAATGTCACCACAGGCAACAATTACAGGGCCTGCTTCCGATTGGCATGCCCGCTTCCATACGTGAACAATCATTGGTTCATCATTAATTAGAGCAAGTGGCTTCCCTGGCAATCTCGTCGCTGCCATTCTTGCCGGAATTATAATTAGCGAGTCTGTTTTTGGCATTTCTGGAACTTTCTACTCTAATTTGTTGAACAGTACATATTTAGTTATTCTTTATCATAAGGTAATGATTTTTATGTAGAAGGAAATAATTTTCCAATGTATACGTTACACATATAGTTTATTTCTTATTTTTTAAGTTTTAGACAGCTTTTTTTAATTATAGGGTGTATTTTAAATTGTCTTCCAATAAATTCAGATCAAATTCAGCCATGTTAGCAGGTTTTTCAGCAATTTGGCTTGCGGTAATTGCAAACGAGACTAGTCATCTTTTCATGCCAGAAAATAGCTTGAATGAAAATGCTCAGGGAGAGGAAACTTTTGGTTATCCTATAGAGGTTCCAGAGGGCTTTGGTGCTGGAGTTTTGGAAGAAAGCTTGGAGCCAGTCCTAATTGATATCAAGCCTCTTCTTGCTCTTGCTAGTGTAGAACAAGGAATGAAAGTTGCTAGAAAATGCCAATCATGCCATTCTTTTGATAAAGGAGGTAAGAATGGTACAGGTCCAAATTTACATAATATTGTTGGGGCTGTTGTGAGTGAAAAAAATCGTGGTGGCTATAAGCTTTCAGCCTCACTGATGTCGGGAGTTGATATTTGGACATATGATAATTTGAATGCGTATCTGGAGAACCCTAAAAGTCTAGCTCCTCAGGGTAATATGAACTTTGCAGGATTGAGGAAGCCTAAAGATAGGGCCAATATAATTAAATTTTTAATGGATAAAACAGAAGAACCACCTGAAGTATTACTGGATGAAATTAATAAGGCAGAAGAGGGTTCTTGAGATAAACAGAAAATTAGCTTTTTCTTCTTTAATTATTTTAAAATATTATGACTTTTAATGAGGAATCTTTACTTGGCTTTGCTAATGAACTTGCTGATGAAGCCAGCAAGATTACACTAAAACATTTTAGAAGCACTATCCATTTTGAAGATAAGGTGGACCAGAGCCCTGTAACTCAAGCTGATAGGGATGTTGAAGAGTTATTGAGAGCTATGATAAAAAAAAAATACCCTTCTCATGGAATTATCGGCGAAGAATACGGGTCTGAAAATGAAAAAGCGGAATTTGTTTGGACTCTTGACCCAATAGATGGCACTGTCTCTTTTATTAATGGTGTTCCTCTCTTTACAACTCTAGTAGGTGTTATTAAGCAGGGCTTGCCCTTTTTGGGGGTTATTGACCAGCCAGTTCTTAAAGACCGTTGGTCTGGATCGGATAAAAGAATTATCTACAAAAGTAATGTTGCGAAGACTAGACCCTGCGAGGGTGTTGAGTTAGCAAGTTTATATACAACTGCTCACGAGATTTTTGACCAATCAGAATCTATAAAGTTTAAAAACCTAGAAAATAAAGTAAGGTCCTCAAGGGTAGGTGGTACTGATTGTTACCATTATGGTATGTTAGCAAGCGGATGGATTGATATTGTTTGCGAGAAACTTAGTGTTTATGAGTATTCTGCAATAGTTCCAATTGTAAAAGGTGCTGGCGGATTAATAACGAATTGGAATGGGCAAATAATAAGTGGTTTTGATTATAAGACAATAATCGCAGTAGGTGATCCAACAATACATAATCAAGCATTAGATCTATTAAGTTAAGGTGTTATAGAATGTTTTGTAAAGTCTTTAGGCTATTATTTTATCAGTTATTTTTTATCTATTTTTCAAGTATTTCTAGCCCTTTTGCAAAATTTGATACACCTGTTCATGGATATGCCTTGCATGGTAGTCCCAAATATCCTGAGGGTTTTAAGTATTTTGATTATATTGAACCCTCAGCTCCAAAAGGCGGCAAGTTAATTGTTCATACGCCTGGTGCGACATTTGATTCTCTTAATCCTTTCATCCTAAAAGGCACTCCTGCGTCAGGCTTATTTAGGCTACACCAGAATGATTTACTACCAGCTATCGCACCTGTTATCTCGGAGAGTTTACTCATAAATAGTTTAGATGAGCCTTTTACTATGTATGGATTAATTGCAAAGACAATTGAGGTGCCAAAGACAGGGCAATATGTGCGTTTTACTCTTAGGCCTGAGGCACGGTTCCAAGATGGATCGTATATATCGGTTAAAGACGTAATTTTCAGTTTTAATAAACTTATTTCTGAGGGAGATCCTCTCTATAAAGCCTATTTTGGTGATATTGATTATGTTGAACAGACAGGTATTCAAGAGGTAACTTTCTTTTTTAAGAACTCGGGAAACTCAGAACTTCCATTGATCATTGGTCAGATGCCAATACTATCAGAGTCATATTGGTCAGAAAGAGACTTCTCCGATAATGGCTTGCAAGGCCCCTTGGGAAGTGGCCCTTACAGAATAAAAGATTTTGAGCCAGGTAGATTTATTGAGTATGAGAGAATTAAAAATTATTGGGGGGTAGACCTCCCTGTAAATATTGGAAGGCACAATTTCGATGAAATTAGATTTGATTATTATAGAGATGAAACTGTTGCTTTTGAGGCATTCATGTCAGGTGAGTATGATATTAGATATGAAAACTCTGCAAGAAATTGGGCGGTTAGATACAGTGGTGAAAAGGTTTTAAATGAAAAGATTTTAAAAAAATCGTTTAAGGACAATACTCCTGCTGGCATGCAAGGTTTCGTTTTTAATACAAGAAAGGAAATGTTTTCCGATTTAAAAGTTAGGCAGGCTTTGTCGTATGCATTTGATTTTTCATGGACAAACAAGGCAATTTTTTATGATCAATATAAACGAACACGGAGTTATTTTCAAAACTCAGAGTTATCTGCCTCTGAAATTCCAAAAGGTTTTGAGTTAAAGATTTTGGAAAAATATAAAAATAAACTCTCTTTAGATCTTTATAATAAAGAATATAATCCACCTATCGTTGATAAAAATAATTCACTTAGGTCTAATCTTTTAAAATCAGTTTCTATTCTCAAGGAATCAGGATGGATGCAGAATTCATCTGGCGATTTTGAAAAGAACGGAAAACCTTTTGAGTTTGAGATTCTCTTAAGGTCTCCTTCCTTCGAAAGAATCGTAGCCCCTTTTATCAAGAACTTGAAGAAAATTGGTATCAAGGCTCAAATGCGAACAGTTGATAGCTCTCAGTGGATAAATAGAATTCAAGCCTTTGACTTTGATATGATTGTATTTTCATGGGGGCAAAGCTTATCTCCTGGAAATGAGCAAAGAAATTATTGGGGTTCTCTAGCTGCTGATCAACAAGGATCAAGGAATTTTGCTGGCGTAAAGAGTCCTGTTGTCGATGAGCTTATCGAAGGATTGATCTTAGCTGAGACAAGGAATGAGTTAGTTGCTTATGCAAAAGCCATAGATAGGGTTCTACAGTGGGGATATTATGTTATTCCCAATTGGTATTCTCCTGACACTAGGGTTGCTTTTTGGAATAAGTTTTCATATCCGCCCAAGATACCGTTGCTAGGTATTTCAATTTCTACCTGGTGGTTTGATATGGACAAGTATGAGACGTTTTTGGGCGGGGAAAAGTCAAATAAATGATTGCATATATTTTAAGAAGATTGTTGCTTATACCATTAACATTATTTGGTATAATAGCTTTAAATTTTATTATCGTCCAATTTGCCCCAGGCGGTCCTGTTGAGCAAGTACTTGCACAATTGCAGGGTTTGGATACATCTGCAACAACACGCGTCTCGTCTCAGTCTATTGATTCTTTATCAACTGATAGTAAGTACAGGGGAGCACAAGGTCTCCCGCCAGAGTTGGTAAAGGAAATAGAAAGTAAATTTGGCTTTGATAAGCCACCATATGAACGTTTCGTGATTATGATAAAAAATTACGCTACATTAGATTTTGGCGAGAGTTATTTCAGATCACAAAACGTTATAGATATAATTATTGATAAGCTTCCAGTCTCTCTTTCTCTTGGACTATGGTCTACCTTATTAATTTACTTAATATCAATTCCTCTTGGTATTAGGAAGGCAGTATCAGAAGGAAGTAATTTTGATATAACAACCTCATATATTATTTTCTTTTTTTACGCGATGCCATCTTTTTTATTTTCTATTTTACTTATTGTTCTTTTTGCTGGTGGGCAGTATTTTGACTTGTTTCCCCTAAGAGGTTTAACATCAGATAATTGGGACACCTTAACTACATTTGGGAAAATCGTTGATTATATTTGGCATTTAATTTTACCTGTTTTTGCAATGGCAATTGGAGGAATTGCATCTCTTACAATGCTAACTAAGAATTCATTCCTTGACGAAATAAATAAACAATATGTTTTAACTGCACAATCAAAGGGTTTAACCCCAAAAAGAGTTTTATATGGTCATGTATTTAGAAATGCTATGTTGGTTGTAATTGCTGGTTTTCCTGCGACATTAGTTAGCATGTTGTTTACAGGTTCTTTACTAATTGAGGTTATTTTTTCTCTAGATGGCTTAGGCCTTTTAGGGTTTGAATCAATAATTAATCGAGACTATCCTGTAGTATTTGGTACTCTATTTATTTTTAGCTTAATAGGGCTAGCTGTAAACCTTTTGAACGATATAATGTACCATATAGTTGATCCAAGAATTGATTTTGAATCGAGACATTTATGAATCTTTTTTTCAGAAATCTCTCATCTGTTAACAAGAGACGCCTCGCAAATTTTTATTCTAATAAAAGAGGATATGTTTCATCCAAAATAATATTGATAATTTTGGTGATGACATTTTTTTCCGAGTTTATAGCTAATGATAAGCCATTATTAATAAGCTTTAAAGATCACTTATATTATCCAATTATATTTGATTATCAGGAGATAGAATTCGGAGGCGATTTTTTAACGCTTGCTGATTATCGTGATCCATATTTAGAGGATCTGATTAATGAAAATGGTTGGCTTTTATGGCCACCGGTAAGATATAGTTTTGATACAATAAATTATGGTTTGGATAAACCTGCTCCATCTCCACCATCAAAGGAAAACTGGCTTGGAACAGATAGCCAGGCAAGAGATGTTTTTGCAAGACTTCTTTATGGGTTAAGGGTCTCATTAATATTTGGTTTTGTTTTGACTATAATTTCTTCAGTATTTGGTGTAATTGCTGGGGCAGTTCAAGGTTATTTTGGTGGGTGGTTTGATTTATTTTTTCAAAGATTTATAGAGATTTGGTCAGGTCTTCCACAATTATTTATTTTAATTATTGTATCATCTTTTTTAACTCCTGGGTTTTGGACATTATTAATAATTCTTCTCCTGTTTAGCTGGACTTCGTTAGTGCCGGTTGTTAGAGCAGAATTTTTAAGAACAAGAAATTTAGATTATATTCTGGCAGCAAAGTCTCTTGGTATTTCTGATGGATCTATTATGATCCGACACGTTCTTCCCAATGCCATGGTAGCTACTCTAACTTTTCTACCTTTTATTCTTTCAAGCTCAATTATTGCACTAACTTCTCTTGATTTCTTGGGTTTAGGATTGCCGCCAGGATCTCCGTCTTTGGGGGAGATGCTCAGGCAGGGTAAAGATAATTTGCATGCGCCTTGGTTGGGTATAACAGCATTTCTTACTCTTGCTATTACGCTTACTCTTTTAGTTTTTATGGGAGAGGCAATAAGAGATGCTTTTGATCCAAGAAAAGATATGAGGTAAGAATTGGATAAAGATATGGAACCAATACTTTCAGTTCAAGATTTGAGTATTAACTTCTACTCTGGCGGCAAGGAATTTAAAGTCATACAAGACCTTTCATTCAATCTCTTTCCTGGAGAGACTCTTTCTTTAGTTGGTGAAAGTGGTTCGGGTAAATCTGTCACTGCACTTTCAATACTACAATTATTACCTAAATCTGCCCAAATAAAAACAGGCAGTATTAAATTTATAGGTGAAGAGTTAATTGGTAAGTCTGAATCATATATGAGATCTCTTCGTACAAAGAAGGTAGGTATAATCTTCCAAGAGCCTATGACCTCTCTAAATCCTTTACAGAGTATTGAAGCTCAAGTTGGCGAGGTTTTAGAGATCCATCTTGGTTTAAGTAAGCGAGAAATTAGGCCAAGAGTAATTAATTTACTAGAAATGGTTGGCTTTAATAATGCATCGAAAAGATTAAGTTCCTTGCCTCATGAGCTTTCGGGCGGGGAAAGACAAAGAGTTATGATTTCTATGTCACTTGCTTTAGAGCCAGAGATTCTTATTGCTGACGAACCAACGACAGCATTAGATTCCACTATTCAGTCACAAATATTAAGTCTTTTAAGCAACTTAAAGAAAAGTATTGGAATGTCTATAATATTTATAACGCATGACCTTTCTGTTGTGAAAAGATTTGCGGATAATATTTGTGTTATGAAAACTGGAAAAATTGTTGAGTATGGCTCTGTAAATAGTATTTTTAATTATGCTAAAAACCCTTATACAAAAAAATTACTTTTATCGCAGCCAGTTATTAAAGAGGGTAATAAAAATAAAATTGAATCTGAGTTGATTAATGTCAAAAATTTAAAAGTATGGTTTCCTATAAAAGATGGAATTATCAGAAGAACAATAGGTTATGTAAAAGCAGTCAATGATATTTCTTTTTCAATAAATAAAAACGAAACATTGGGGGTTGTTGGAGAAAGTGGTTCCGGAAAAACTACTCTCGCGTTTGCATTGCTAAGGTTGCTACAAAGTATTGGTACTATAAAATTTCACGGTGAGGATATAAACAAGTTTTCTAAAAAACAAATGAGAGGATTAAGAAAAAAGATGCAAATTGTTTTTCAGGATCCTTATAGTTCATTAAGTCCTAGATTGTCCGTAAATCAAATTATTGAAGAGGGTCTTAGTTTGCACTTTTCAGACTTCAGCTTCAAGGAAAAGCGGGATTTAATTCAGTCTGTGCTATATGATGTGGGGCTCAGTTATAAGTTAGGTGAAAGATTTCCTCATGAGTTTTCAGGTGGGCAACGTCAGAGGATATCAATAGCAAGGGCACTTGTTTTAAAACCAGAATTTCTCGTTTTAGATGAGCCTACGAGTGCTTTAGATGTTTCAATACAAGCATAAATTATCGAGCTTTTGCATCAATTGCAGGTTAAGTATAAATTAAGTTATTTATTTATAAGTCATGATTTAAGAGTTATAAGATCTATCTCAGATAAAATTTTAGTTATGAAAGATGGATTTGCTGTTGAACAAGCTAGCTCATCTGAAATATTTAATAATCCTGAGGACCCGTATACTCAGTCTCTCATTAGTTCATTTCAATAGCCCCATCTTTATTTTGGTAGTTTGCATATAATTCTCCTAATGAAGAGGTCAGTACATCCAAGTCGCTATTAGTTGAAAGTCTATGTGAGCCATCTTCTATTATAATATTTTTTATATTTTTTGATTTTATGCTTAAGGCTAGTTTTAATGAAGTTTGCCAAGGAACATCCCTGTCTTCCTTTCCATGAATTAGGATGCAGGGAATATCTAGATTAATTATTTTTTCAAGAATAAGATTATTTTTTCCATCTTCAATTAATTTTTTAGATATTATATAAGGGGAATTATCATAATCTGAATCTTGAGTAATAAAACCTTTTTTGACTAACTGTTCTTTCTCAATATTTGTCATCTTATTCCACATAAGATTTTCCGTAAAATCTGGAGCGGCAGCTATTCCTATCATGCCGCATATTACTTTTTTTCTTTGTTCTGCGGCTTTAACCATCACCCAACCTCCCATGCTTGAACCAATAATAAATTGTGGCCCCTTACTGACATTATCGATAATACTTAGGGCATTTTTTATCCAAATACTTAAGGTTGCATTCTTCATTTGACCAGATGATGAGCCATGGCCAAACATATCAAAGGTTATAAACTGTTTTTTTTTCTTCAAGCAATAATCTAATAGGTGTTCAGCTTTAGTACCTCTCCGATCTGAATTTAGACCATGCAAAAAAATTACCCCTGGAGCACCACCTTCTAGCTTGTTATAAGCAAGCTTTGACCCATCTGCATTCGTCAATATATTAAAATCTTTCCAGAAAGTATTTTGCATAATTCTATTAGAGAGTTATTCTAAGCTTATGAATAATTCTACAAATAAATTTGATCATTTCAATGCCAAAGTTTGTTTACAAGTTTTACCTGAGCTTGATGTTAGTGGCGTTAGTCGTGGCACAATTGAGCTTTCAAAGGCAATTGTTTCATCTGGAAGAAGAGCTCTTGTAGCTTCGAATGGAGGCGTTTTTACTAAAGATCTTAGTAGAATGGGTGTTCAGCATTATAATTTAGGTCTAAGTTCAAAATCGCCACTTAGTATTATTATGAATGCAGTCTATTTATCAGATATTGTAAATAAGGAAGGTGTTTCAATTATTCATGCGAGATCAAGAGCTCCTGCTTGGAGCGCCTACCTTGCATCAAAATGGACAAATAAACCGTTGGTTACAACTTTTCACGGTACTTATGGAGCTGGTTTTATGGGGCTCAAAAAGAAATATAACAGTATAATGCTTAAGGGTGATTCTGTTATAGCTATTTCAAAATTTATTTATAATCATATTCTAGAAGAATATAAATTTGATAGCAAATATATTTACAATGTACCAAGGGGTGTCGATTTGAATATTTTTAGTCCCAATAAAGTATCTGCTGAGAGGATAATACAGATGTCTCGAGAGTGGGAATTGTCTGAAAACACTGGGCCTGTAATTATGCTGCCAGGTAGATTAAGTCCTTGGAAGGGTCAGTTATTACTGCTTGAGGCAATAAATTATCTCCATGTTATTAATAGGTTACCAGAAAATTTACGTTGTTTATTAGTTGGTCCTGCCGGCAATAAAAAAAAATATCGTAATAGAATAGAAGAAAAAATAAGAGAATTTAAGCTAGGTGGGGTTGTTCAAATCATAGATAATTGTAAGGATATTGGTTCAGCTTATATGTTGACAGATGTAGTTATCTCGGCTTCCTTAAGGCCAGAGGCCTTTGGAAGAGTAGTTGCAGAAGCACAGGCAATGGGAAGGCCGGTTGTAGCTCCTAACCATGGTGCTGCATCAGAAATAATCAAGAAGGATGTTACAGGCTGGCTATTTAAACCTGGTAATGCAACATCACTTGCAGAGGCTTTGGAAAAAGCTCTATCTATATCTCAACTTGAGAGAGAAAGCCTAGCATCTATTGCTAGAGATAATATAAAAGATAAATTTACCGTATCTCAAATGATAGATTCCACACTTGATATATATGAAAATACAATTAAGACTTATAATTTAGGTCTTCAGTAAAAAAATTTAATTTTTCTAGTTTCAATTAAAAGGACTTGTATGGTTTTAGTTAGTTTGCCAGATGGAAGTGAAAGACAATATACCGATAGAATATCTGGTTATGATTTAGCAAAGGATATTGGTCCTGGCTTGGCTAAAAGTGCAATAGCCATGTCTGTTAATGGTGTTCAAAGAGATCTGGGAGATATGATTGAGTCTAATAGCTTAGTTTCAATTATAACAATTGATTCTGATGAAGGCTTAGAGATTATGCGTCATACCATTGCCGCTCAAGTTCTTGCATTAGCTATCAAGAGACTTTATCCCAACTCAAAATTAGCTATTGGTCCAACAATTGAGAATGGATTTTATTATGATGTTTTAACTGAGCCAGCTATTTCTTTAGAAGACTTATCTAAAATTGAAAAAGAGATGAATAATATTGTCCAGAAGAAATCAAAAATAGAAAAGACTTTGCATACAAAGTCAGAGGCTATAAATTTTTTTCATGAGAATAGTGAGAATTATAAAATTCAAATTATTGAGGATTCTGGCCAGGAAAAAGATTTTCAAATATATAAAAATCAGGATGCCCAATTTATAGATTTGTGTAGAGGCCCTCACCTTCCAAGCCTTTCTCATATAGGGTCATTTAAATTAACAAAGGTAGCTGGCGCATATTGGAGGGGTGATTCAAATAATGAAATGTTTACACGTATCTATGGTACAGCATGGAGAAATAATAAGGAATTAAAGGCATATCTAAGCCAATTAGAAGAAGCAGAAAAAAGAGACCATAGAAAAATTGGGAAGCAAATGGATCTCTTTCATCTACAAGAGGAAGCCCAAGGCTCAGTTTTTTGGCATCCTCGGGGGTACGTAATATGGTTACAATTAGAGAATTATATAAGAAATAAATTATCAAAGTCTGGTTATGAAGAGGTTAAAACCCCTCAGTTAATTAGTTCTCGTTTTTGGGAAAAGTCTGGCCACTGGTCAAAGTTTAGAGAAAATATGTTTGTGGTACCTGATGTTGTTCCAAATGTTGAGGAAGGAAAGCCAATTATTTCATCACAGGGTAAAATGTTAGCTATAAAACCAATGAATTGTCCTGCGCATGTTCAAATTTATAATTCCGAAATTAGAAGTTACAAGGACCTTCCCATCAGGCTTGCTGAATTTGGCTGTTGTCATAGAAACGAGCCTCATGGTGCGTTACATGGATTAATGCGTGTTAGGCAAATGACACAGGATGATGCGCATATTTTTTGTAGAGAAGATCAGGTAACAGATGAAACTATTGCATTTTGTGATCTCTTAATGTCGGTATACAAAGATTTAGGTTTTAATCAGGTAGAGGTAAAGTTAGCAACCAGGCCGGATATTAGGGCAGGGGATGACTCTGTTTGGGATAGAGCTGAAAAGGCACTTGAGGATGCTGTAAAAGCGACCAATTTGAGCTATGAAATTATACCTGGCGAAGGTGCTTTCTATGGTCCAAAACTTGAATTTCATCTTAAGGATGCAATTGGGAGGAAATGGCAATGCGGAACCATTCAACTCGATTTCGTATTACCCGATAGATTAAGTGCTTCTTATATAGGCGCAGACGGAAACAAGCATAAGCCTGTAATGCTTCATAGAGCAATTCTTGGTAGTCTTGAGAGGTTTATTGGAATCTTAATAGAAAGTTATGCAGGCAAGTTACCTTTATGGTTGGCACCTGTTCAGGTTGTTGTTGCAACAATTACATCTTCAACTGATAGCTATGCCAAACAAGTCTATTCCATTCTTGAAGCCTCAAAAGTGAGAGTTAATTTAGACCTAAGGAATGAGAAGATTAATTATAAAATTAGAGATCACTCCAATCAAAAAATACCTATAATTGCAGTTGTTGGTGAAAAAGAGTCAGATAATAATAAAGTTGCCTTAAGGAGACTGGGGGGTAAAAATCAAGAAATAGTTTCAATTGAGGATTTTGTAAAAAATATTTCTCAAGAAATAAGGGCTCCAGATTACTAATTTATATAATATTTTAGATTCTTTTGAAAATTGAGTGGTAATTTTAGTTAATTATTAATAAAGTTCATTTTTAGAATCATTTATAAGGAGATTTTTCAATAGTAAAAACTATGTCAACATCTTCCCCCCCATCAAAAGATGGGCCGCGGGTTAATGAAAATATAGACGTTCCAGAGGTTCGTTTAATTGGTGCCGATGGTGAAAATATCGGTGTAGTATCAGTCCAAGAGGCAATACAGAAATCAGAGGAAGTAGGTTTAGATTTGGTTGAAATTTCTCCAAATGCCAGCCCCCCTGTTTGTAAAATATTGGATTTAGGTAAATTCAAGTATGAATTACAAAAGAAACGAAATGAAGCAAAGAAAAAGCAAAAAGTAATTGATGTTAAAGAGATTAAATTGAGGCCTAATATAGAAGATCATGATTATGAAGTTAAAATGCGAAGCATGCATAGGTTTTTACTGGACGGAGATAAGGTCAAGATAACAATGAGATTTCGTGGAAGAGAGATGAATCATCAGGAGATTGGTGTAAATCTTCTAAAAAGGGTAGTCGATGATACTGAGAAAGTAGCCAAAATTGAACAAGAAGCAAAAATGGAGGGAAGGCAGTTGGTAATGGTTATGGCTCCAAGATAGATTTTTACTTCTATTAAGCCGTATAACTTGCAAAGATCTTACTCTCCTTGTATAAACCAGCCTTCTTACTAATGATTTATGAATATTTGAGCCATTTCGGCAGTGATAGGGTTTTTAGATATGCCTAAAATGAAAACAAAGAGCTCTGCTAAGAGACGCTTTAGAGTTACAGGAACCGGAAAAATTCTTGGAAATGTAGCCTATAAAAGGCATTGTCTTGGATCAAAGCCCCAAAAGATGAAACGTAAGGCAAGGGGGACCTTTGTTTTGGCTGATTCTGACGCAAGAATAGTAAGAAAATTTATCCCATATGGTGCCTCATAGGGAGTTGAAGGTATATGTCAAGAGTCAAAAGAGGTGTTACTTCTCACGCACGTCACAAGAAAGTCCTTACAGCAGCTAAGGGTTATAGGGGTAGGAATTCTAAGAGCTTTAGAGTTGCTAAACAGAAGGTAGAAAAGGGCCTTCAATACGCTTATCGTGACCGGCGTGTAAAAAAGAGAAGTTTTAGATCTTTATGGATTCAGAGAATCAATGCTGGGGCAAGAATCCATGGTATGTCCTATTCAACATTTATTAGTGCACTAAAACAATCAGGTATAGAGTTGGACAGAAAAATTCTGTCAGATATAGCCATTAATGATCCAAAAGTTTTTGCAGGGCTGGTTGCAAAAGCACAATCTATTCAAAGTTAATAGGCGAGCTGGGTTTAATTTATAAAATTAAGGCACTGCGATTATTTTTCCTTTGTATTCAAAATTCTTTACTACTATGTTTTCTATTGGCCTATAAGGATGGAATTGAGATATGGAAAATCTAGATAGTTTGTTTAAAAAAATTGCAATCAAGGTTGATGAAGCAAATGATTTAAGCACTCTAAATGCTGTTAGGGTTGAGTACATTGGAAAAAAAGGTAAGGTTACGAAGTTAATGAAAGAGCTTACTAAGCTTACTCATGAAGAAAAAAAATCATATGGAAAAAGTATAAACAGTTTAAAAGTAAAGATTATAGATTCAATTGATTCTAAGAAACTTAAGCTAGAACAAAATTTAATTTCAGAGAGAATAAAAAAAGAGAAACTTGATGTTTCACTTCCAGAGAGAAGTGATGGTCCTGGATATATTCATCCCATATCTCACACAATAAATGAAGTAATAGAAATTTTTAAACCTATGGGTTTTTCAGTGGCTGAGGGGCCTGATATTGAGGATGATTTTCATAACTTTACCGCACTAAACTTTCCTCCTGACCATCCAGCAAGAGAAATGCATGATACATTTTTTTTACCTGAGTCCAACGAGGGGGAGAAGTTACTACTGAGAACACATACTTCGCCAGTTCAAATCAGAGTAATGAAGGATCAAAAACCACCCATAAGGGTTCTTGCCCCAGGAAGGACCTACAGGTGTGATTATGATGTTACCCATACACCGATGTTTCACCAAGTTGAAGGCCTAGTGATTGATAAAAAAGTAAATATGGGCCATTTAAAAGGTTGTTTAATAAGTTTTGTTGAATCATTTTTTGGAGTAAATAATTTACCTGTTCGTTTTAGACCCTCGTATTTCCCTTTCACAGAACCATCAGCAGAAGTCGATATTGGTTGTCAGCGTAAGGACGGTGAATTCAAAATAGGAGATGGAGGTGAGTGGCTTGAAATTTTGGGGTGTGGTATGGTTCACCAAAATGTTTTAAAAGCATGCGGGCTAGATCCAAATACCTATCAAGGCTTTGCATTTGGTTTGGGCGTTGAGAGAATCGCAATGTTAAAGTACGGGATTACTGACTTAAGAATGTTTTTTGAGTGTGATTTAAGATGGATAAAACACTATGGTTTTTCTTTTCTGGACAGTGCCGATACTTTTTATGGAAATAATTAATGAAGTTTACATTAAGTTGGTTAAGGGATCATTTAGAAACGGAAGCTTCAGTAGCTGAATTAGAAGCTGCGTTAACATCAGTTGGTTTAGAAGTAGAAGGTGTTAATAACCCAAATGAAAAGTTAGCTGGTTTTTATGTTGTAGAGATTATATCTTTTGCGAAACATCCAGATGCAGATAAATTGCAAGTGTGTAATGTGGATACTGGGGACCAGGGCCTAAAGCAGATTATTTGTGGGGCAGGTAATGTAAAAAAAGGTTTAAAAACAATACTAGCATCACCTGGTAATAGAATCCCACAAAACGGAAATAAAATTAAAGTCAGTAAGATCAGGGGGGTAGAGAGCCAAGGTATGTTATGTTCCCCTAGTGAGCTAAACCTTCCAGAAGATTTTGACGGTATAATTGAGCTTGATAAGAGTTGTGAAAATGGAATACCTGCTTCAGAGGTTTTGGACCTTGATGTAGTATTTGAAGTAAGTCTTACTCCTAATAGAGTGGATGCGCTAGGCGTTCGGGGGGTTGCTAGAGATTTAGCTGCAAAAGGTATAGGTAAACTAAAAAAGGAGAAAACCTATGACTTTAAGCCCACGTTTAAAAGTGAATTTAAGATATCAAATCAACTGATAAAAGAAGAAGTAAACCTTTGTCCGCACTTTTCTGGGAGGGTAATAAAAGGGATAAAAAACTCCAAGAGTCCAGCCTGGCTGTCCTCGCGTTTAGAAGCAATAGGTTTAAGATCAGTTTCAGTATTAGTAGATATTACTCAATATCTTACAATTGATTTAGGTCGACCATTGCATGCATTCGACCTTTCTAAACTCGATAACTTTATAGGCCCAAGACTGGCAAATCCTTCAGAAAAAATAAATGCTCTAGATGGGAAAAATTATAAATTAGATGAAACAACTTTAGTGATAGCGGATAAAAATGGGCCTCAAGCGATTGCTGGTATTATTGGTGGAACTTCTTCTGCTTGTAGTAATGAAACTAAGGATATTTTTCTTGAGTCAGCTTATTTTAATCCAAATTCAATAGCAAAGACTGGTCGATCATTGGGAGTCTTGTCAGATGCAAGATATTGTTTTGAGAGAGGTGTAGATCCAGAATCAACTATCAAAGGGCTAGAACTTGCCACTCAAATGATTCTTGATATCTGTGGGGGACAAGCGTCTGAACTTATTATTAACGGCAAACCTCCTGAGATAAGTTTTGATATGAGCTTTAGGCTTTTTGAGATTGAGAGGCTCTCTGGGTTAGTTATTGAAAAGAAAAC
>MDTB01107334.1_pt1 | contig 68002 bp, 75 predicted proteins | sample 811161 | NCBI WGS metagenome assembly MDTB01 (sample SAMN05326650, study PRJNA326480) | marine metagenome | isolation source: seawater | place: Mediterranean Sea | collected 2009
AGCTTGTTTATTAGTTTCAAAAAAAAAGGCTGCAAAATTGCAGCCTTTTTTAAATTCTTTAGCTTAGGTAAAGTTACATTCCCATGCCACCCATGCCACCCATGCCACCCATTCCACCCATTCCTCCACCCATTGGAGGCATAGCGGCTGCTGCGTCTTTTTCTTCAGGTTTGTCTGAGATCATTGCTTCTGTAGTTATTAACAAACCGGCAATCGAAGCTGCATCTTGCAATGCTGATCTAACAACTTTTGCAGGATCAATTATTCCTTTAGAAAACATGTCCACGTATTCTTCGTTTTGAGCATCGTATCCTTGAGTAGCCTTTTTACCCTCAATTAGTTTACCTACAATAACAGCCCCATCAACACCAGCGTTCGCTGTAATCTGTCTTACAGGTGCTTGAAGAGCTTTTTTAACAATCTCTACTCCAGCTTTTTGATCGTCGCCTTTAACTTTTAGACCATCAAGTTCTAATGATGCATAAAGTAAAGCACAACCTCCACCGATAACAACCCCTTCTTCAACAGCTGCTCTAGTGGCGTTCAATGCGTCTTCAACTCTATCTTTTCTCTCTTTAACTTCTACCTCGGTTGCGCCACCAACTTTAATTACTGCAACACCACCAGCAAGTTTAGCTAATCTTTCTTGAAGTTTTTCTTTGTCATAGTCAGATGTAGTCTCATTAATCTCAGATCTAATTTGATTACATCTTGCCTCTATATCAGATTTTTTACCTTCACCAGCAACAATTGTACTATTTTCTTTATCAATTTTTACTTTTTTACACGAGCCAAGGTCTCCAATTTTTACATTCTCTAATTTAATACCTAAATCTTCAGAGATTACCTGTCCGCCTGTCAAAATCGCAATATCTTCTAACATTGATTTTCTTCTGTCACCAAATCCAGGAGCTTTTACTGCAACGACTTTTAAGCCACCTCTTAATTTATTTACCACTAAAGTTGCAAGAGCCTCACCTTCTACATCTTCAGAAATAATCATTAATGGTCTATTTGCCTGAACAACTGACTCTAATAAAGGAACCATTGGTTGTAAATTCGCAAGTTTCTTTTCTACCAAAAGAACTAATGGATTTTCTAATTCTGTTGTCATTTTTTCTGTGTTAGTTACAAAATAAGGCGATAAATAACCTCTATCAAATTGCATACCTTCAACAACATCAAGCTCTGTTTCAACTCCTTTTGCTTCCTCTACAGTTATAACACCTTCGTTACCAACTTTTTGCATTGCTTTAGATATCATATCGCCAATTGATTTTTCACCGTTTGCAGAAATAGTACCTACTTGCGCAACCTCTTCATTGGCTTTTACTTTTTTTGCAGATGATTTAAGTTTTTGAATAACATGCTCTACCGCTTTATCTATTCCTCTTTTGATATCCATTGGATTCATTCCAGCAGTTACATATTTTAAACCTTCAGTTACTATCGATTGAGTTAATATAGTAGCAGTAGTTGTACCGTCACCAGCATTGTCATTAGTTTTGCTAGCAACTTCTTTAACCATTTGAGCTCCCATATTTTCAAATTTATCTTCAAGCTCAATTTCTTTAGCTACCGAAACTCCATCTTTAGTAGTTCTAGGCGCCCCATAAGACTTATCCATCACAACATTACGACCTTTGGGTCCCAATGTAACTTTTACAGCATTAGCGAGAATATTTACACCATTGAGCATTTTTGTTCTTGCTTCAGTACTAAACTTAATTATTTTTGCCATTTTTTAATCTCCTTTTTAATTCTTTTTATTTTTTACTTTTAGTTATGCCCATTATGTCTGACTCTTTCATGATGCTATATTCTTTACCATCAATTTTTACTTCTGTGCCTGACCATTTACCAAAAAGCACGATGTCACCTGTTTTAACATCCATTGGTGAAATTTTACCCTCATCAGATTTTGTACCTGGTCCAACAGCAACTACCTCTCCCTCTTGAGGTTTTTCTTTAGCAGTGTCAGGAATAATTATTCCCCCTGCTGTTTTTTCTTCACTATCTAGCACTTTGATAAGCACACGATCATGTAATGGTCTAAATTTCATATTTTTACTCCTGTAATTTGTATGTAAACTTGATATGGTTAGTTTTGTTAAAATTTCAAGGGCTAATATAGTAATTTTACCATCAAATAAGCTTGATATTGCTATATTTTGCTAACTTTTCTATAAAGATTTAAAAAAGGACCATTAAAATTGAAAAAACTCGATCACCTAGCAAAAATTTATAAGTTTTATGATATTTTCATAATTGATCTATGGGGGGTTATGCATAATGGAATCAAACTTAACGAAAGCTCAATTAATGTCGTTAATAATTTATACGAAAACAATAAAAAAGTTATATTTTTATCGAATGCCCCGAGGCCTAACAAGCAAGTTGTCCAATTTTTGAGAAAACTTAAAATGGACGAAAAATATTTAAAAAATATATTAACTTCAGGTGAGGCGGCACTAGTATCTTTAAAAAATAAAAGCTTTGGAACTAAATTTTTTCACTTAGGACCAGAAAGAGATAATTCATTATTTGTTGGAATGGAAAAAAATAAAACAAACATTAAAGATAGTGAATTTATTTTATGCACAGGATTATTTGATAATTACGAAAACGACTTAGAATATTATAAAAATTTACTAAAAGATAATTTGTCAAAAAAAATGATTTGCACTAATCCTGACCTTATAGTTCACAGAGGAAATGAAAAAGAATATTGTGCAGGAACTATAGCAAAAATTTTTGAATCAATAGGTGGCAAAGTAGTTTATTTTGGCAAACCTTATAGAGCTGTATATGACACAATTATAAAAAAAAATGAAAAAGGATTGGTTATTGGAGATAATTTAAATACGGATATTAAAGGAGCAAATAATTTAAATATAGACTCTATATTTATAACTAGTGGAATTCATAGATCTGAATTTAATGAGGAAAGAGAATTGAACGGTCTTGTAGATAAATACAATGTAACAACAAAATACTTTCAGGAAAATTTGACGTGGTAATATGGTTATTATTAAAAACTTAAATAATAAAATTAAAATTAAAAATTCTATAATTGCAATAGGAAATTTTGATGGTCTTCATTTAGGTCATCAAAAAGTATTATTTCAAGCTAAACAAAAAGCAAAAAAAAATAAATTAAAACTTGGAGTGATAACCTTTGAACCTGTGCCTGTAATGTTTTTTAATAAAAAAATTTCAAATCATAGAATAAATAATTTAGATCAAAAATTAAGTTATTTAAAAAAATTAAAAATAGATTTTGTTTGTATTATAAGATTCAATAAAACTTTTTCTAACTTAACAGCAGATCAATTTATTAAAAAAATTATTTATAATTATCTAGGTGCAAAATTTATATTTATTAGCAAAAATTTCCGTTTTGGAAAAAATAGAATGGGTAATGTTAAAAAATTAAATGATAATGAAAAAAAGTATCTGTTTAAAACTATTGTAACAAATCCTCAAAAAAGAAAAAAAAATACTATTTCATCTACATTAATAAGAAAAAAAATATCACTTGGAAAAATAAATGAAGCAAATAAATTATTAGGGAGACCATGGGCTGTTATTGGAAAAGTTATGCGTGGTAATCAAAGAGGTCGAAGAATTGGATTTCCTACCTGCAATTTAAAACTTAACGATTACATTTTACCTAAATTGGGCGTTTATGCTGTTAAAGTGAATATTGGCCATTTACAAAAAAATGGTATTGCGAATGTAGGCTTTAGACCTACATTTAAAGGCCAAGACTTATTATTGGAGGTAAATATATTTGGTTTAAGCAAAAATTTATATAAAAAGATAATAAGTGTTAATTTTATTAAATTTATTAGACCAGAAAAGAAATTTAAAAATATTGATGAGCTTAAGGTACAAATAAATAAAGATATTATAGAGGCTAAAAAATAGAAATGTCGAAAGAAACACTTCAACTTCCTAAAACAGCTTTTTCAATGAAGGCAAATTTACCTTCTAAGGAACCATCAATTGTAGAAAAATGGGAAAAAGAAAAATTATTCGAAAAACTTAGAAAAAGCTCAGCAGGTAAAGAGAAATTTGTTTTACATGATGGTCCTCCGTACGCAAATGGTCATATTCATATGGGAACAGCTTTAAATAAAATTTTAAAAGATATGATAATACGTTTTCATCAAATGAGCGGAAAAGACTCAGTTTATGTTCCTGGCTGGGATTGCCATGGTCTACCAATAGAATGGAAGATAGAAGAGCAATATAAAAAAAAGAAAAAAAATAAAGATGAGATTCCTATAAAAGATTTCAGAAACGAGTGTAGGGAGTTTGCAAATCATTGGATTGAAATACATATAAAAGAATTCCAACGCCTTGGAGTGTTGGGAGATTTTAAAAATTACTATTCAACAATGAGCTTTAGTGCAGAGGCACAAATAGTTAGAGAACTAGGCAAATTTCTATTAGATGGAAGTTTATATCAAGGATTTAAACCAGTATTTTGGTCAACTGTTGAAAAAACTGCTTTAGCCGATGCAGAAGTAGAATACAAAGATCATGACTCAAATACAATTTTTGTTTCTTTTAAAGTAAAAGAAACAAAAAAAGATTTTTTAAAAGATACAAATATCGTTATATGGACTACAACTCCCTGGACTATTCCTGCAAATAAAGCATTAGCATACAATAATTCAATTGAATACTCAGTAGTTGAAATTAATAGTTTAGAAAATTTTAAAGAAAAAAAGATAGTCGTAGCAAAAGATCTTTTAGACTCTATAATTAAATCTTGTAATATTGAAAAATTTAAAATTTTAAAAACTTTCAATGGATCTGAATTTAAAGGAACAATCTGTAACCATCCATTTTTATCACTAGGTTATAATTACGATGTTCCTATGTTAGATGCTAGATTCGTAACTCTTGAACAAGGTACTGGGATAGTTCATTGTGCTCCAAGTCATGGACCTGACGATTTTAATCTTTGTTTAAAAAATAATATTTCTTCAAAATATACAATTGATAACTCAGGTTACTATACTGATGAAATACCTTTTTTTACAAAAACTCATGTATTTAAAGCTGATCCATTAGTTATTGAAAAATTAAAAGAGGAAAAGAAACTATTAAAAAATGATAAATTAAGACATAGTTACCCTCATTCATGGAGATCTAAGGCCCCTTTAATTTATAGAGCTACTCCTCAGTGGTTTATTTCCATGGAAAAAAAATCTTTAAGAGATAAGGCAATTAAAGCAATCTCTAATACAAGATTTTTTCCTACTAAAGGAAAAGAGAGATTGTTGTCCATGATTGAGGGAAGACCTGATTGGTGTATTTCGCGCCAAAGATCTTGGGGTGTTCCATTACCAATATTTGTAAATAAAAAAACAAAAGAGCCCTTGCGAGATCAGAAAGTTATTGATCGAATAGCTGATATTTATGAGAAAGAAGGTTCTGATTGCTGGTTTACAGACGATCCAAAAAAATTTTTAGGTTCAGACTATAACGTTGAAGAGTATGAAAAATTAATGGATATAGTTGAAGTTTGGTTTGATAGTGGCTCAACGCATAGCTTTGTTCTTGAAAAGAGAGATGATCTTAAGTGGCCTGCTGATTTATACTTAGAAGGCTCAGATCAACATAGAGGTTGGTTTCACTCTTCGCTACTAGAATCCTGCGGAACAAGAGGCAAGGCTCCTTTTGAAAGTATTTTATCGCATGGATTTGTTGTTGATGGAAAAGGTATGAAGATGTCAAAATCAGCTGGCAACGTTATATCCCCTGACGATATTTTAAAAAATTATGGAGCAGATATATTGAGAGCCTGGGTTGCTTCCTCAGATTATGCAGAAGATTTAAGAATAGACAAAGATATTTTAAAACAACACGCAGAGTCATATAGAAAAATCAGAAATACCTTCCGGTATATATTAGGTAATATACAAGACAATTTTATTAAACAAGATTATGAAAAAATAAATTTTCAAGAATTCAATGAATTAGAAAAATATATATTAAACAAAATTTTCAATGTTGATGAGTCAATTAAAAATAATCTTGAAAATTACAATTTTCATAAATTATACAAAGAACTATTAAATTTTTGCACATTAGATTTATCTTCATTTTATTTTGATATTAGAAAAGATGTCTTGTATTGCGATCATGTAAACTCAAAAAAAAGGAAAGAATGTATAATTGTTTTGAATATAATTTTGGAATGCTTGTTAAAATGGTTTGCACCAATTTTTGTTTTCACTACCGAAGAGATATTTAATTTAATTGATAAAAGTAATTCAAGTATTCATGAAAAAAGATTTTCTAACATTCCTAAAGAGTGGAAAAATGACGAATTAGATGAAAAATGGAAAAAACTTTTTAAAATTAAACAAGAGGCAAATATTGCAATAGAAGAAAAAAGAACAAACAAAGAGATAGGTTCAAGTTTAGAGGCAGAATTAGAAATTTTTGCTAATATTGAAGATTATAAATTATTAGAAGGATTAGACTTAGCTGAGTACTTTATTACTTCAAAAGCTACAAGGAACAAGAGTGCCAAAGAAAATGAGGAGATTAAAATAACTGTAAAAAAATCAAGTGGACATAAATGTCCAAGATGTTGGAAAATATTTAGTAATAAATGTGAAAGATGTGAAAAAATAATGCAAGAAAAATTTTGACCACATGAATATTACAAAATCTTTATTAAAACTAGATCTGTTTAAAATCATTTCAAAACATAATGTAATTTGCGTAATAATTATAGCAGGCCTTTTTACTATTGATCGATTTTTTAAAAATAAGATTATTAATAATCAATTAAACAGCAATTCAATTTTTATTAACGATTATTTAAATTTTGATTTGGTTTGGAATAGAGGTATCGGGTTTGGAATTTTTGCTTTAGAAGCAAATATTTATTACCATTTAATATCTTTGTTAATTTTATTTGTTTTATTTTTCTTAATTTATTTAATAATTAAATCTAACCTAATAGATAAAATTTTATTTTCAGCTATATTTGGAGGAGCAATAGGAAATTTTTACGACAGAATTACTTATTATGCAGTTCCAGATTTTATCGACCTCCATTATAATGAATATCACTGGTTTACATTTAATATTGCAGATATATTCATCACTTTAGGTATAATTTTAATTATAATCAAAGATTTGATATTTAAACAAAATGCAAAAAATTAAATTATTAATTATCATGTATCTATTGTTATCTGTGTTGTCCTCATGCAGTAGTTTGAGTGATGCGGGCAAAGTCCTTAGAAATGAAAAAAAAACTAATACAGATGAGTTTTTAATTAAAAAAAAGGGACCTCTGTCTCAACCACCTGACTTTAATAAAATGCCTGAGCCTAACTCACAACAGTCTTCTGCAAACAAAGAAAGTAATGTTGAGAAGATTTTAAATATGAATAAATCTAATAAAACAAAAAGTAAATCAAAATCCACATCAACAGAAAACTCAATTCTTAATCAAATTAAAAAGTGAAAAAAAGAGAAAATATACATCTAAAGAATAATATCAAGCAAAATTTCTACAACAAAAAAAATTATTTGAAAAAAAAATTAGAGGCAAAAAAAATACTTGAAAAGATTACTAGAGAATTAGATCTTAATAAGAACGCCTTTCATTCATTAAGTAAAAAATTTAAATTATCTTTTAATAATAAAGATTTAAAAAAATATAAAAAGTACAAAACTGTTGCCATTTTTGGTATGGGTGGATCTATTTTAGGAGCCAATGCTATTTATTCTTTTTTACAGAAAAAGATAAATAAAAGATTTTTATTTTTTGATAATCTTGACCAAACAAAAATTAATAATTTTAATAATAAAGAAAATATAAGAGAAATTCTTTTTATTTTTATTTCTAAGTCTGGAGATACCATAGAAACAATTACTAATATAAACCTGATTAGAAAAAATAAAATTAATTTAAAAAACACTATTATTATTACTGAGAATAAAAATAATACTTTAAAAAGATTATCAGAAAAGTTGAAGATATATTTTGTAGAACATAAAAAATATATAGGAGGCAGATATTCAGTTTTATCTGAAGTTGGTATGTTACCAGCAAGTTTAATGGGCTTATCAATTAACAGCATAAGAAAAAACCTAATTAAATATTTCAAAAAAGAAAATAAAAACTTATTGATAGACAGTGTGGCTAAAATTGCCAATATTTATTTAGATAAAAAAATTAATACAATAATTTTTTTTAATTATTGTCCTGAATTAAAAAATTTTCTTTTCTGGTGCCAGCAGCTAATAGCAGAAAGTTTAGGAAAAAAAGGAAAAGGTCTGTTGCCTGTAATCTCTACTGCACCAAAAGATCATCATAGTTTGTTGCAGCTTTATTTAGATGGTCCTAAAGATAAAATATTTTATGTTTTCAGTTCTAAAAACGACAATAACTCAAAGACACCTAGCAACATAACTAGAAATACATTTAAAATTATAAATGCTCAAAAAGAGTCATTTATTAAAGTCTTAGAGAAAAAAAATATTCCTTATAGAGAATTTAATATTAATAAATTTAATGAACAGACAATCGGAGAACTTTTTGCTTATTTCATTCTTGAGACTGGTGTATGTGGCAAATTGATTAATGTTAACCCTTTTGATCAACCGGCTGTAGAAGAGGTAAAGATTATTACAAAAAAACTTTTATCTTAAAAAGTACCAAAAATTATCTTCGATCTTCCATATTCTCTTGTAAACAAAACATTTAATTCATTTTTTATATCATCTACTGATTTTACATCTCTATGAATTATAATTAGATGGTCTTTTTTAAATATTTTATAATTTTTAATTAGTTTTAGATCTTCTAAAAAATACTTTTCAGCAAAAGGTGGGTCTAGAAAAATCATGTTATATTTATCATCTTTCTTTAAATTTTTTAAAAATGAAAAAGTGTCTTTTTGATAAAGAGTAGATTTTGCCTCAATATTTAGATTAATTAAATTATTATTTAAAACTTCTATTGTTTCATTATTTTTTTCAACAAAAGATACCTCTTTTGCACCTCTTGAAATGCACTCAATTCCAAAGGACCCAACACCTGAATAAAGATCTAAAACAGAAGATTGAATTAATGAAATTTTAATTAAATTTGAATGCTGTATTATGTTAAATATATTTTCTTTAACAACGTCTTTCAAAGGTCTTGTAATAGATGATTTTAAAAATAAAATATTTTTTCCCTTTAAATAACCGCTTATTACTCTCATAAATTTTATAAAACTCTCCAGCCTATATCTTTTCGAAAAAAACCATATTTCCAATTAATTTTTTTTAGCATTTTTAAAATTTGTTCTCTAATCACAAAATAACTTTTTCCAATTGATACAACATTGAGCACTCTGCCTCCGATAGAAACAATTTTTCCTGCCCGAATTTTGGTTCCAGCGTGATATATAAAATTCTTTTTATTCAATTTAATTGAATTAAGATTTCTAATATTTTTATTTTTTAAGTATTTTCCTGGGTAACCATTTGCACACAAAACAATCGTCATACACTTTTCTTTTTTCCATTTTATTTTGATTTTGCTTAATTTATTTTTAGTAGCTGCAATAATAATATCAACAAAATTACTTTTTATTCTTGGCATAATAACCTGACATTCTGGATCTCCCATTCTCACGTTATATTCAATTAGATATGGTTCATTATTTTTTATCATAAGTCCAACGTATAAAAAACCTGTGTAAGGTTTTTTGACTCTTTTTAATGCATTCAATGTAGGTTTAACAATTTTTTTAATCACTTTATTTTCTAAAGTTTTTGTTAATATTGGAGCGGGAGAATATGAACCCATCCCACCTGTGTTAGGTCCTGTTTCATTAATACCTACTTTTTTATGATCTTGCGCTGAACCAAAAAATAAAAATTTTTTTTTATCTACTATCAGAAAATAACTCAATTCTTCACCATCGATAAACTCTTCTAAAACTAATTGTCTTGAGGTTTTAAATTTTCCTAGAAATATTTCTTCAGCTATATGCAACACATGTTTTTTTGTATTGCAAATAGTTACTCCTTTGCCAGCAGCAAGCCCATCTGCTTTGACTACAATTGGCATTTTATTTAAATTTAAAAAAAATTTAACATCTTTAATATTTTTACAAATTTTGAACGCTGCTGTTGGAATTTTGTTTTGTTTACATAAGTTTTTCATGAAGGCTTTAGAACCTTCTAATCGAGCTGCATACTTACTTGGTCCAAATACCCTTATTTTGTGCCTCTGTAAGAAGTCCACCAATCCATTCACTAATGGTTGTTCGGGGCCTATAATTACTAACTTAATTTTTTTAATTTTTATAATTTTAAGCAACTTTTTGAAGTTTAAAAAATCAACATCTAAATTTTCTGCTATATTTGCGGTACCAGCATTTCCAGGGATACAATAAATTTTACCTTTTTTATTGGAATCATATATTTTTTTGCAAAGAGCATGCTCACGACCTCCACTACCTATTAAAGCAATATTCATATGAAAAAATATATTATATATATTAAATTTATATATGAATAAAATAAAAGCTAAATTGCGCTATATGGCTAATAATTTTGAGGTGATTGAGTCAGGAGACTATGTATTATGTGCAGTATCAAAAAAAGAAATTTCTTTAAAAGAACTTACTTATTGGAATGTAGAGCTACAAGAAGCATATTTTTCTCCAGTAGAAGTAAAAATAAGGTTTGAAGAAAATAATAAAAAAAATTAATCATTTCCATCGATTATGCGTCCAAATCCATTGCCCAGGATCTCTTACAATCATTTCTTCAATTATTTTATTTAATTTTAAAGAAATCTCTAATTTATTTTTTTCTGTATTTGATTTATCAGTAATTTCAAGAGGTCTATAAATTTCCATTTCAAAAGTATCGTTTTTTTTTCTTGATAAGTAAATTGGTACGATATCTATATTAAATCTTAAAGCAAGTTGAGCAGGAAGTGTTGTAGTTAACGCCATCTCATTAAAAAAAGGAAGTTTTTTACCTTCACTTAATCTTTGATCAATCATTAAAGCAATATTGTAATTTTTTTTTAAATATTCAACTGTCTGTCTTACACCAGACTTTCCCTTTTTTATTTGATTTTTACAAACATAGGTTCTTCTTAAAAATTCCATAAAAGGGTTTAAAAAAAAATTATTTAAAGGTCTGTAAATAGTTGCCAAATTAATATTTCTTTTTGTTAGTTCCATAGACATTAATTCAAAATTTGAAAAATGACCTGATACAAATATTACATTTTTATTTTTATTTATGATTTCTTTTAAATATTTTTCTCCTCTTATTTCTATATGTTTATTATCTTTTTTAAATTTATTTAAAAAAATATATTCTACAAAAATTTTTCCATAATTTGACCAAACATCATTAATAATCTCTCTCTTTTTGTCGTCATTATAGGATCCAATTAATTTATTCAAATTTTCATTAATTACACTTTTTGATTTAAAAAAAAAACCGATTTTATTAAATAAAAAAGAAAATAATTTTCTACTCAACGTCAAGCCTAATAATCTTATTATCAAAAAAAATAAGTATATAAAAATGCTCTCAAATAAATATTTAATGATTTTAATCATAAGTACTTTTTTAATTCTTCAATCAACTCTTCTTCTTTTTCAATTTTTAATTTTACATCAATGTGACTAATATCTGTATATCCCATTTTTTTAAGTCTAAAATGGTCTTTCTCAGTTGTAACAAGTTCCAATTGACTTTCTTTTGCAGTCTTTAAAAGTTTATTCATTTCATTTTTGTTATATTTATAATGATCAGGAAAAGAAATTGTTTTCTTTACTTCTAAATCATTTTCGCGAAGAAGGTTAAAAAAATTTTCTGGGTTGCCAATACCAGCAAATGCTAACAATTTTCTATTCTTAAATTTAATAATATTTAGTGGTAAGTAGCTAGAGTAAAAAATTTTAATTTTACTTGAAATTTTATTTATTTTTTTTTCAAAGCTTTTATTATGATTTCCGTTAATTAAAATTATTTGAGAGTCTTTAATATAATTTAATGATTGTCTTAAAGGACCGGCAGGTATTATTAGCCCATTACCTATTAACTGTTTTTCATTAAAACATAAAATATTAAGATTTTTTTTTATTGAAGCGTCCTGAAATCCATCATCTAAAATAGCTACATCATATTTTTTATTCTCTGATTCCTTAATAGCGTCAACTCTGTTTTTATCTTGAATTAGATTAACCCCTTTATCCTTTATCAAGTCAATTTCATCGGCAAGTTGAGAATAATACTTCTTTATTATTACTGGTTTTCTTCCTATATTATTAATCATTTCAGCTATTTTGATACTAAGAGGTGTTTTCCCAGTCCCACCCACATATATGTTTCCAACACATATAATAGGAATATTAAACTTTTTTTGTTGTACGAAGATTCTTTTCACAAAGGTAGTTATTTGAAAGAATATTGAAATAGGAAAAAGTATAATTGAAAAAAAACTATACTTTTTATTCCAAAAATTTGGCTTTTCAATTTTCATTTTATATAAATTGTTTTAATTCGACAATAGTATCACTTAATATTTTTTCTCCATACACATCTATTTTATTTACTTTATTCTCATCAATTATTTTAGTATCTTTAAAATCTTCAATTAATTTATCAGCTAACTTTTTATCAGTTTCAATTATTTCCGTTATACCCAAGCTATTTAAATATTCGTAAACTTCGTTAAAGTTATAGACGTAAGGACCATGATAAACTTTACATCCACATTTTGCTGCCTCTATAGGATTTTGTCCACCTACTGCTTCTAATTTTTTTAGTATAGATTTTCCTACGAAAACACTTTTACAGTAATCAAAATACTTTGAAAGAACACCAAAAGAATTTATTATAATTATTTCCTTATTCTTAATAATTTTTTCTCCATCATTTAAAATTTGAGTTTTTAAATTAAGAGTTTTGCTTAAATTTTCTATTTCTATAATCCTACTAATATGCCTTGGAGCAATTATTGTAATAAGATTATTATAAATTTTTTTAACTTTAACATGAACATTAAGACAAAAAATTTCTTCGCCTTTGTGGGTACTAGATGCAAACCAAACTTTATGACTATTCAAAAAATTTTTATTCTGAATATCTAAACGTTTAGAAATAAAACTAGTATTAAATTTTAAGTTTCCTATATATTTAATATTCTTGGCACCAAGCAATCTTAAATTATTTTCTGACTCTCTACTTGAAGGTAAACATAAGTCAAAATTTTTAAAAATACTTTCTGAAATTTTTGGAAATATTCTCCATTTATTTAAAGTTTTTTTATTTATCCTCCCATTTATTAGTACTAAAGGTATTTTTCTTTTTTTTATTTCAAATAGAAAATTCGGCCATATTTCTGAGTCTACAAACATAGCAATATCTGGTTTAGCTAGACTCAAGAATTTATTAACTAAAAAATAACAATCAAGCGGAAAATATTTATGAATAAGATTTTGATTACTACCCAATTCTTTTTCTATCAACTTACCCGATGTCAATGTCACAGAGGTGATTAGAAAATTAATATCATCTGTGTTAAGTTTTTTTATTAATGAAATTATACTTGAAACCTCACCAATACTCGCTGCATGAAACCAAATAAGTTTTTTCTTGGGATTTTTATTTGAGTAAAAAAATGATGGAAATATTTTTTCCTTAAATCTAAATTTATCTTCTTTGTTTAAAAAAATTCTAAAGTAAACCAAAATTATTAATACGGGAAAAAGAAGATTTGTTAAATAACGATAAATTAACAGCATTTAATTTATTTTAATTGTTTTTCATATAGTGATTTGTATTCACTACAGTCTTTAATTAAACTTTTATGATTTCCTGAATTTATAATAGAACCGTTTTTGAAAACAAAAATTTTATTTGCATTATGTATCGTTGACAATCTATGGGCTATAACTAGTGTTGTCTTATCTTTAGTAAGGTTAGTGATTGCATTCTGAACTTTTTCTTCGGAGTCAGCATCTAGTGAAGAAGTTGCCTCGTCTAATAAAATAATTGAAGATTTTTTTAAAATTGCTCTTGCAATTGATATCCTTTGCTTTTGGCCTCCAGAGAGCCTTATTCCATTTTCTCCTATTAGTGTATTGTATTTTTGAGGTAATTTTTCAATGAATTCGTCAGCGGCAGCAAACTTACATGCTTGTAATATTTCATCTTGTGAAGCGTTTAAATTTGCATAAGCGATATTACTACTAATTGTATCATCAAATAAAATAATATCTTGGCTTACCAATGAGATATTTTTTCTTAGAGAGTGCAGTCTTACTTTTCTAGTATTTTGCCCATCAATAAGTATCTCACCTTTTTGGGGATCATAGAATCTTGGCAGCAAGTTAATAATAGTACTTTTTCCAGCACCACTGTGGCCAACAAATGCTGTGATTGAACCACCTTCGATACTCATATTAATATCTTTTACAGCTTGTTCATTAGTATTTTTGTATTTAAAATTTACATTTTTTAATTTTATATCGCTATTCTTAATCACAAGTTCAGGTAGGTTTTCTTCGTCAACTATTTTAATTGGCTGGTCAATTACAGAGTATATTCTTTTAGCTGCCGCAGCCCCTTGGTAAGCGACCATATTAATGGTAGCTAAAGATCTTATAGGTTGGTAGGCAAGCATCATTGCAGCTAAAAAAGAAAAAAAATTATTAATCTCAAGTTCACCAGAAGAAATTAATTTGCCGGAATAGAAAATAAATCCTGCAATCATAAAACCAGTTAAAATTTCCATAATTGGAGTAGCTCTAATCATTACACTAGCAATTTTTATATTCTTATTCACAAGTTCGTTAATTACATTTACTGCCTCTCGATTAGTTGATTTTTCTTTTTGATAAATTCTAATTATTCTAGATCCCTTAAACATTTCAGACAAAAAAGAAGTGAGCCTACCTGATATTTCTCCTGCTTCCCCTGTAGCTTTACCAATTCTTTTACCCAAACTTTTTGCTAAAGTTGCAGCCAAGGGCATCATCAATAAAGCAAATAAAGCCAACTTCCAATTTTGGTAAAACATTAAAGATACTAATGCTATGACAGAAAAAGTGTCTTTCATTAAATTAAGAACACCAGTACTAACTAACTGCGATACTTGACCGGCATCATAAGTAATATTTGATATGTATTTTCCAGAATGGCGACTATCTAAAGTTTCTATATCTGAAGTAAGCATATTTACTGCAATTTTTTTTTGAAGCTCTCCAGCAATTTTATTACCAACTTTTATTATATTTAATCTAGCGAAATAAAGAGACAAACCTTTTGAAGAAAATGCCAGAATTATTCCCAAAGGTATAAGCCAAGCCAAAGTTTTATCTTTTTCGACAAATATTTTTTTTACTGCGGGATCTAGCAGCCATGCTGTTGCTGAGGTACTACCCGCTACTATCAAAGATAAGACTAAAGACAAGAAAATTATTTTGAGGTAATATCTTACATGTTCCTTATAGAGTCTTTTTAAAATACTTTTAAGCTCTTTGAATTTCATTATATCAAAATACCCCAAAATAGTATTAGCCCAGAAAAATTGTTAAGCCTAAATGCCTGCAAGCACTTTTCTGGCTTATTTTTTTTAAATATTATTATTTGGTACATTAAACTTAAAATAAAAATTAAAAAAAATAACGTAAAATTATTAAAACCGATTTTATCATAGAATAAGTACGCTATTAAAATAGAGCTTATAAAATAACAAAAACTAACAAATAATTTTATATTATTCTTAAACTTGATAGACGTTGATTTCATTCCAATTATTTCATCATCTACTAAGTCCTGAACGCCATAAATCGTGTCATAACCCAATGTCCAAAATATGGCCGCTATATAAAGTATAACAATTTGATAAGACAAATCATTATTTATTGCTGACCATGCCATCAAAACTCCCCAGTTAAAGGTAATACCCAAAAAAAGTTGAGGCCAATAAGTTATTCTTTTCATAAATGGGTATGCAAAAGCTAAAAACATAGAACCCAACCCTAAAAGAATTGTAAATAAATTGAATTGAATTAAAATTAACAGTGCTATTAAACAAATAAATATCACGTAGAAAAAACAAGTTGCTAAATTTATTCTGCCAGAGGGTATTGGCCTGCTTTTTGTTCTGTAAACTTTTCTATCTATATCTCTATCTACAATATCGTTAAAAATACAACCTGCACTTCTCATAAGCACGGACCCACAAAAAAATAAAATTAAATAAATTAAAAATAGTCTTAGTTCTACATCTGGCTCATATGCAAAAGCTAAACCCCAAGAACAAGGCCAAAAAAGCAACATAAAACCTATAGGCCTGTTTAATCTTGTAAGTTCAATAAAAATTTTTATTTGATTCATGCTAGATATGACTTGTAAATATCAAACACTATCTACATAATCAATTTGATTCGATATGGATATAGACTACACAGTAGCAGCATTAATGTTTCCGGCCATTCCATTGATAATGACTGTTTACAGTAATCGTTTTCACACATTAAGTGCTTTGATTAGAAAACTTCATGATCAGTATGTTTTTGAAAAACACATACCACCAGAATGGGAAAAGCAGCTTCACAATTTAAATAATAGAACAGAACTTCTAAAATATACTATGGGCTTTGCTAGCTTTGGGTTCCTTTTTAATATGTTAACTGTATTTGCTTTGTATCTAGATGCACTAACTACAGCAAGATTTATATTTGCTGCTTGTTGTGTGTGTATGATTATTTCTATTTTTCTTTTTCTTCAAGAAATACGACTTTCAAATAAGGCTCTTAAATTTCATTTAAGCGACATGAAATCAATGAGTGGTGATCTTAATTAATTTTTTAGGGAATTAATATAGTTGGACCCAATAATTTTCTAGCTTCTAAATCCTCGTGTGCGAGCTTTGCATCTTCTAATTTGTACTCTTTAAATATTTTAAGTTTAACCTTTCCAAATTTTATTTTTTCAAATATTGCGTCAGCGCCATCTTGAAATTCTTTTCTACTTGTAAAATAATGCCCTATAGTAGGTCTTGTAAGATAGAGGCTTTTAGATTGAATATCCTTAGCAACATTCACAAGATCCAAAGGGCCAGAAGCATTTCCAAAACTAATTAGCATTCCTCTTGGCTTCAAGCAGGATATCGAACCTTTAAACGTATTTTTTCCAACACCATCAAAAACTGCTGAAACTCCTTTGTTGTCTGTAATTTTTAAAACTTCTTTAGCAAAATCTTCTTTTGAATAATTAATCACATGATCGTAACCATTTTCTTTCGCAATCTTAATTTTTTCATCTGAACCTACTGTGCCTATTACTTTTGCACCAATACTATTAGCCCATTGGGCAAATATTTGACCTACACCTCCAGCAGCCGCATGAAATAAAACAGTCTCACCTGCTTTAAGATTGTAAGTCTTACAGAGCAAATAGTACGTAGTTAAACCTTTAGTCATCAGAGCTGCCGCCATCTTATGAGAAATTCCATCAGGAACCTTTACAGCTATTTTTGCTGGAATTATTCTTTGCTGAGAGTAAGCTCCTACTGGAGCAGCAGCATAAGCAATATTATCTCCAATGTTTAGATCACTTACATTTGATCCTATTTCATCTATTTTTCCTGCAGCTTCCAAACCAATTCCACTCGGCAATTTTAAAGGATATAAGCCTGACCTATGGTAAGTATCAATAAAATTTAACCCTATTGCGTGATTGGTAATTTTAATATCGTCAGGTCCTAGAGTTCCTAATTTAAGATCTGAAATCTCTAAAACTTCTGGACCTCCACTTTTACTAATTATAATTGATTTAGACATTTTATTTAAAGGAAACTACTTCAACCTCTAGTATTTTGCAAATGTTCCGTTATTGTATTCTTGAATGGCTTGAAGAATTTCAGCCTTGGTATTCATAACGAAAGGACCACCTCTAGCAATAGGCTCTCCAATAGGTTTACCAGCGATAAATAAAAATTCAGTTTTTTTATTAGCTTTCACAATTAGTTTGTTTCCTTTTTGTAATAATATTAAATTTGAATTACCCGTTTTAGAGTGATCTTGTTCACCAATTTTTAATTCACCTTTTAACAAATAAATAAAACTATTGTGACTTTCAGGCACATCACAACTGAATTCTTTTCCCTCATTCAAAATTATATGAAAGTATATCGGTTCAACGTTGTGATTTTTTTCTGGTCCTTCAGCTTTTTCGTATTTGCCAGCAATTACTTTCACTACCTTCTCACTATCTTTGTGAGTTCCGAGTTCATTGCCTTTAATATAAATATATTCAGGTTTATTTTTTTTTAATTTAGCTGGCATATTTACCCAAAGCTGAAAGCCTAATAATTTTCCATCAGACATAGCTGGCATTTCAGAGTGAATTATTCCTCTTCCTGTCTTCATCCATTGCACATCACCAGATGACATTATTCCCTTAGCACCAGTACTATCCTCATGTTCGAATTCACCTTTAAGCATATAAGTTACAGTTTCAATTCCTCTGTGCGGATGCGGTGGAAAACCAGCAATATAATCATCTTTATTTTCAGAACCAAATTCGTCTAACATTAAGAAAGGATCAATATAATTTGCCTCTGGCGTTCCAATGCTTCTCTTTAACTTAACTCCAGCACCATCAGATGTTTCAATAGCTTGAATGATTTTGTTTACTTCAATATTTTTCATATTACTTTACTTTATTTAGAGTTATGTGATCCATCGCACATAGGTGGATCCTTAGTTTCTTTGCAAGTACAAAAAAAAACTTTTTTAGATTGTTCTGCTTTATAAGTTAGTGGTCCAAATTCTGATCCTGTATGCGAACCATCGCAGAAAGGCTGCTTTGAACTTTTTCCGCAAGTGCACCAATAATAAGATTTACCTTCCTCTACATTAATTCCGATTGGAGCATCTCCTGCTCTTTGTGGTTTTGCCATTTTAATTATCCTATTGTTTTTATATGCTTATATCTAACAGAATTAGATAATATCTAAAAGCTGTTTTAAGTTTTTAATTTGGTTTTTAGGTTTATAATCAAGATTATCAAAAATATTGTCATTCCTGTTCACCCAAATAGAGCTATAACCATAATTTCCACCGCCAGACACATCCCAAGTGTTGGCACTTAGAAATGCAACTTCTTCCTTTAGTATCTTATATTTTTTAATTGGCATCTCATAGACTTTTGAGTCTGGTTTATAAATACCAACTTCTTCAATTGAAAAAATATCATCAAATATATTTTTTAAATTATTGCTTTCAATTAATTCATTGATAAGAGCAGGTGTTCCATTTGAAAGAATACCAAGTTTATAATTTTTTTCTTTTAGTGTTTTTAAAACTTCAGGCACCTCTTTAAAAGGTGAGAGTACCTTATAAAGATTTAGTAATTGATTTTTCATTGAAGCGTCTATATCAAAAGCCTTCATTGACTTATCCAAACTATCCTCCGTAACTTGCCAGAAGTCTTTATGTCTATTCATTAAACTTCTAAGCCAAGTATATTCTAGTTGGGTAGTTCTCCAATAATTAGCAAAACCTTCCCACTTATTTCCAATTTTATCTTTACATTTTTCAGCTGCTGAATTGACATCAAAAAGTGTGCCATACGCATCGAAAATTATTGCTTTAATATTTTTCATAACTTAAATTATAATAATGAGTAATATTAGATTATTCCACCCAGAAAATATAACTGAAAATACAACAAGCTTATTATCCAAAGAACATACTCATTATGTTGTTAATGTAATGAGGTTGAAAAGGGGCTTCAATTTAAATTTCTTTAATAAGAATGGCGAATGGTTAAGTGAGATAATTCTTTTAGATAGAGATAGAGTAGAAGTAAAATTTTTAAACAAAATAAAAGAACCTATTAACTCATTAAATATTGAGTTAGCAATTTGTTTAGTAAAAAAAAACCCAATGGAGACTATCTTACAAAAAGCTACAGAACTTGGTGTTAGTAAAATAACACCAATAATATCAGAAAGAACAGAAGTAAAAGAATTAAACCTTGAAAGAGCAAAAAAAATTATCATTGAGGCTACTGAACAATCTAATCAGTTAACACCACCTCAAATATCAAAGACAACAAATCTTAAAGATTTTTTAAAAGATTTGGATAGCTCCACAAGATTATTATTTGCCGATGTAAATTCTAAATATAAGCTTGAAACTGAAGATATAAAAAAAAGGCAGTCAGTTTCTGTTTTAGTAGGCCCTGAGGGTGACTTCTCTCCACGAGAACGAGAACAAATTTTGACTTTATCTAATTTAACATCCTTTACACTGTCTAGAAATATTCTTAGAACAGATACCGCGGTAATAAGCGCGATTTCCTTAGTTAATTTTATGCATAACGACCATTAATTGTCGCATTAATTGAAATTGTTAAATTGTGATAAACGTATATAAAAATCAAAATGACTAAAATATTTAAGATAATTTGTTTATTTAGTTTACCTTTTTTTTACGGTTCTGCTTTCGCTAACCAACCTAAAGACTGGCAATTAGGTTTTCAAAAAGCTGCTTCTAAAGGAATGGAAGATATTGTTTGGTTTCACGATTACATGTTGCTGCCAATTATTACTGCAATAACTGTGTTTGTATTATTTTTACTTTTATACACTTGTGTAAGATATCGTGAATCAAAAAATAAAGTAGCTTCAACAACTAGCCACAATACCACGATAGAAGTTCTGTGGACATTAATTCCATGTTTAATATTAATAGTGATGGCAGTTCCCTCTTTTAAGGTTCTTTACTCTCAAGATACAATTCCAAAAGCAGACGTGACTATTAAAGCTATAGGTTATCAATGGTACTGGGGATACGAGTATCCAGATGAAAATATTATTTTTGATTCATATATGGTGGATGAAAAAGATCTAAAAGAAAATCAACCAAGATTACTCACAGTGGATAATGAAGTTTATGTACCTGTAAACAAAGTCATAAAAGTTATGATAACTGCTAATGATGTTTTGCACGCATGGGCCCTTCCATCATTTGGTGTTAAAAGAGATGCTATACCAGGAAGAATAAATGAAACTTGGTTTAAAGCAGATAAAACAGGTACTTACTACGGTCAATGTTCTGAACTGTGTGGTATAAAACATGCTTTCATGCCAATAACTGTAAATGTTGTGACAGAAAATGAGTATAAAATGTGGTTAGAAGAGGCAAAAGAAAAATTTGCTAAAGAAGATTTAAATAATAATATTAAAGTCGTTAAAAAAATTAAAGAAAGCATTAATTAATGTACGGAGAAACAACAGCAGATAAAAATCACCAGAATCCAACAGGTTGGAAAAGATGGGCATATTCTACAAATCATAAAGATATCGGCACAATGTATCTCATCTTTGCAATCATAGCAGGGATCATAGGTTCTGCATTTTCAGTTATAATGAGAATGGAATTAATGCATCCTGGAGACGGAATTTTAGGAGGTAACTATCATTTATATAATGTTTTAGTTACTGGTCACGGATTAATTATGATATTTTTTATGGTAATGCCTGCAATGATAGGTGGATTTGGAAATTGGTTTGTACCAATTATGATTGGGGCACCCGATATGGCCTTTCCAAGAATGAATAATATTTCTTTCTGGTTACTACCAGTTGCTTTTATTTTATTATTAGCATCAATTTTTGTTGATGGACCTCCAGGAGCGCAAGGAGTTGGAGGGGGTTGGACAATCTACCCTCCCTTGTCTTCTAAAACTGGTCAGCCTGGTCCAGCAATGGATTTGGCTATTTTATCTTTACACGTAGCAGGAGCTTCTTCAATTTTGGGAGCAATCAATTTTATAACAACAATATTGAATATGAGAACACCAGGTATGACATTGCATAAAATGCCACTATTTTCTTGGTCAATATTAGTGACTGCATTTTTACTTTTATTATCTTTACCAGTTTTAGCCGGAGCAATAACAATGCTCTTAACAGACCGTAACTTTGGAACTTCATTCTTTGAAGCACAAACCGGAGGGGATCCAGTCTTATTCCAACACTTATTTTGGTTTTTTGGTCATCCTGAAGTATATATTTTAATTCTTCCAGGATTTGGAATGATTAGTCATATAGTTTCAACATTTTCAAAGAAACCTGTATTTGGTTACCTAGGAATGGCTTATGCAATGGTAGCTATCGGAGTTGTAGGTTTTGTTGTTTGGGCGCACCATATGTATACTGTTGGATTAGATACTGATACCAAAGCATATTTTTTAGCTGCAACTATGATTATTGCCGTCCCGACAGGTATCAAAATTTTCTCTTGGATAGCAACAATGTGGGGTGGATCTATTAGTTTTAAAACACCAATGCTTTGGGCAATTGGCTTTATTTTTTTATTTACTTTAGGTGGTGTAACAGGAGTAGTTCTAGCAAATGCTGGAGTTGACACAGCTTTACACGATACCTACTACGTGGTGGCCCATTTTCATTATGTGTTATCTCTTGGTGCTGTTTTTGCAATTTTTGCAGGTTTTTATTATTGGTTCAGCAAAATGAGTGGTTATGAATATTCAGAATTTTTAGGTAAGTTACATTTTTGGTTAACTTTTATCGGTGTAAATTTAATTTTCTTTCCACAACATTTTTTAGGTTTAGCTGGTATGCCAAGAAGATATGCAGATTATCCTGATGCTTTTGCGGGCTGGAACTACATATCATCGATAGGTTCATACATTTCTATTATTGGGTTAGCTGTATTTTTATTAAATCTTCTGTATGCTTTTATGAAGAAGAAAAAAGCTGAACAAAATCCATGGGGAGAGGGCGCTACAACTTTAGAGTGGAGTGTTTCATCACCACCTCCATTTCATACTTTTGAAGAACTACCCAAATTAAAATAAATTGATCCAAATAGCTATAAAATCTAAAACTTCTAAGGTCAATCTGACCTACAATTTAAAATCTTTTTTTAACTTAATGAAGCCAAGAGTTATGTCTCTTGTTTTATTTACATGTATGGTTGGCTTGTTGATTGCACCAAACAATGTTCCTTTTATAATATCTATAATATCTCTAATAGCTGTTGCTATCGGCTCTGGTGCAGCAGGAGCCTTAAATATGTGGTACGAGTCCGATCTAGACGCCCTGATGAGCAGGACATGCCTTAGACCTATCCCTTCTGGAAAAATTAAAAAAAATCAAGCTTTATTTTTTGGATTAATTTTATCTTTTGTTTCTATTTCAATGCTTTACTATTTTGCTAATCTAATATCGGCATTTTTATTAGCTACGACTATAAGCTTTTATTTTTTTATTTATACCATTTGGTTAAAAAGAAAAACTCAGCAAAATATTGTAATCGGAGGAGCAGCTGGAGCCTTACCACCTGTTATAGGATGGACTATCTCAACGGGTTCAATTTCTATCGAACCTATAATCTTATTTTTAATAATTTTTATCTGGACGCCTTCTCATTTTTGGGCTTTAAGTTTATATAAATCTGAAGACTATAAGAGAGCAAAGATACCAATGTTACCTGTAATATCAGGAATTAAAACTACAAAGCTTAATATTTTAGTTTATGCAATGTTAATGTTGCCAGCGGTGGCAGCACCATATTTTCTTAATTTTGCAAGTTCTATTTATTTAACTATTTCAATGATAATGACATTTTATTATGTCTATTTATGTTTTAAACTATTTAAAACAAAAAATACAAAAAAATCTAATATTTTAGCTAGAAAAATATTTATATATTCAATCTTCTACTTATTTTTATTATTTTTAATAATTTTATTTGATAACTTAGTATTTAATTTGTAATGGATAAAAAAAAAAAAAATCTAATTACTGCCATAATTTTAGTCCTATTTATGGTCTTTTTATTTGTTTTAACTTTTTATAATATTGGAATTTATAACAGGGTAATTTGATGTTTATTAATAAAAAAAAATTAACTCCAATCGCTTTAGTGTTAATATTTGTATTTATGCTTGGTCTGTCATTTGCCGCAGTACCATTATATGATTTATTTTGTAGAGTTACTGGTTTTGGAGGGACTAGTCAAAATGCTTCAGAAAAAGAGTTACCTAAAATTATAATTGATCACAATTATAAAGTCAGGTTTGATACTAATACTAATAGCACACTTGATTGGAAATTTTACCCAGAGATTAATACTCTAAATTTAAAGCCCGGCGAAGTACATACTGTAAAATTTAATATTAAAAATGAAAGCAAAGAAATTAGCTCTGGAACAGCCTCATTCAATGTTTCACCATCACCGTTTGGTATATATTTTAACAAGATTGGATGTTTTTGTTTTGAAAAACAGACGCTGAAAGCTGGTGAAAAACAAGAGTTCAATTTAACATTTTTCTTGGATCCCAAAGTTGTAGATGATAATAAAACAAAGAATATTGCTGATGTGACATTATCGTTTACTTTCTTTCCATCAGATTATTATAAAAAGGATAAAATTTAAATTATGTCTACAGGTGAAAAAAAACATGACTTCCATTTAGTCGATCCTAGTCCATGGCCAATATACGTTTCCTTTGCTACTTTAATATTAGCTTTTGGCGCAGTTTATTATTTTCATACAAAAACACTTTGGCTTTTATTGATAGGTCTTGCTTTAATAATATATGGAGCGTTCATGTGGTGGAGAGATGTGATTGCAGAAGCAGAATATCAAGGCCATCATACGCCGGTGGTGCAAATTGGACATCGTTATGGAATGACTTTGTTTATAGCCTCAGAAGTTATGTTTTTTGTAGCATGGTTTTGGGCATACTTTAATGCAAGTCTTTTTCCAACAGAATCTATTGGAGGCACTTGGCCTCCTCCTGATATTAAAACTTTCGATCCTTGGGATATTCCGCTAATTAACACCTTGATACTTTTATTATCTGGTACAACAGTGACATGGGCTCACCATTCAATGATAGAAAATGATAGAAAAGGACTAGTGAATGGTTTGATAGCTACAGTTTTCTTAGGTTTCATTTTTTCTTGCTTTCAAGCTTATGAGTATCATCACGCAACATTTACAATTGATGGAAACATATACGGTTCAACTTTTTATATGGCAACAGGCTTTCATGGCTTCCACGTAATTGTTGGAACTATCTTTTTAGCAGTTTGCTTATTTAGATCAATGAAAGGACATTCCAATCCAGATCATCATTTTGGTTTTGAAGCAGCAGCGTGGTACTGGCACTTTGTTGATGTAGTATGGTTATTTTTGTTTGCTGCTGTTTATATCTGGGGAAGTTAAAATTTAATTGAAAAAATCATTTTTATTTACTTTATTTGTAATTTTTTTTATCACACTTTTTTGTTTTCTGGGTACTTGGCAACTTTATCGACTTCAGTGGAAACAAGATTTAATAAGTGAGATTACCTTTGGATTAGACTCTACACCGATTAGATATTCAACATCGATAAATAAAAATTATCAAAGAGTATTTTTGAATGGAAGTTATGATTTTAAAAATCAAATTTATCTTTATAGCCTGAATAAAAATGGACAACCAGGATTTGATGTAATCACTCCTTTTTCTACTTTAAATGGTGACAATGTCTTGATTAATAGAGGATGGATCAAAAAAGAGTTTAAAAATACTTCAGAAATTAACTTGATAAAAAATAAAAAAATTCAAGGGTTATTAAAAAAAATTGTAAAAAAAAATATTTTTAAACCTGAAAATAATATAAAAAATAATGTTTGGTTTTCTATAAATTTAAATCAAATTAAAGAGATAACAGGAAAAAATTTTAGTAACTTTATAGTTTATTTAGAAGATAACGCAATAAATTTACCTGCCCCAAGAAAAATTACTGTTGATGTGCCAAATAATCACCTTAAATATGCTATAACTTGGTATTCAATATCAATATCAATATTATTTTATTTTTTATATTTTAGAAAGCAACAATGAAATATTTTAGCACCAGAGACAAAAAACTTAGCTTCAACTTTAAAGATATATTTCTTAGAGGTTTAGCACCTGACGGAGGATTATTTTTACCTTCTGATATTAAGAAATATAGCAGCTCAGAGATAAAATCTTTAAGTCAATTAACTTACATAGATTTAGCTACAGAAATTATCTCAAATTTTTGTAATCCTGACCTTAAAAGAACAAAACTTAGATCATTGATAGAAGATGCATACAAAAATTTTGATAATAAAGAAGTAGTTAAGATAAATAAAATTGGAGATATAAATCTTTTAGAACTTTACAACGGCCCTACCTTAGCCTTTAAAGATATTGCACTACAAGTAATAGGTAATATGTATGATGAATTGAAAATAGCGGAAATAAAAAAGGTAAATATAATAGTTGCCACTTCTGGAGACACAGGCTCAGCAGCTATTTCAGCACTTAGTGGCAGAAAAAATATTAATGTATTTGTTCTTCATCCAAATAATAAAATTTCAAATATTCAAAGAAAAATAATGACATCAATTGACTCTGAAAATATTTATAATCTAGCTATCGAGGGAACATTTGATGACTGTCAAAAAATTGTTAAAGACATGTTTGCAGATAATCAATTCAGAGAAAAAATTAATATGTCTGGCGTTAATTCGATAAACTGGGCCAGGATTATTTGTCAAATTGTTTACTATTTTTATGCAGCTTTTAAATTTTTAGATAAAAAAATGAATTTTTCAGTTCCCACAGGAAATTTTGGAGATATTTATGCTGGTTATGTTGCTAAAAAAATGGGTTTACCAATGGGCAAACTTATCGTGGCCACAAATGAAAATAATATTTTACAAAGAGTGATTAATACTGGAGAGTATAAACCAGGTTTAGTAAGACCCTCTTTATCACCGAGTATGGATATTCAAGTTTCAAGTAATTTTGAAAGGCTGCTTTATGATGTCTTGAATTACAATGATAAAAAAGTTTCATCTTTAATGGAAAATTTAAAATCTCAAGGATACTTTGAATTAAATAAAGAAGAGGTCGAAAATATCAAAATCAATTTTAATGCATTTAAGGTTAGTGATGAAGAAACACTAAAAATAATTAATGATTTTGATAGTAAATATAATTTTATTTTAGATCCACACACGGCGACAGCAGTTGGCGCATCTTATCAAATTAAAAATAATTTAGACACCATCGTTCTTGGAACAGCGCATCCATATAAATTTTTAGAAACAATTAAACAAGCTACTGGAAAAGAAGTTAAACCTCCCAAACATTTTTCTAATATATTAGATAAAAAAGAGAAATATGATATATTGGACAATAAAGTCTCGGAAATAAAAAATTATATTTTAGGAAAAATAAAATGAAAATAAAAATAGGTGAGAAATTACCATCAGCAGAATTTTTTGTGTTAGATGATAATAAAGCTGTTAAAAAAATTAGTTCAAAAACTTTATTTGAAAATCAAAAAGCTATTTTAATTGGAGTACCTGGAGCTTTTACAAATGTTTGTTCAGCAAAACATTTGCCTGGATATGTAAAAAGTTTTGATGAAGCAAAGAAAAAAGGTATTACAAAAATCATTTGTGTCTCAGTTAATGATCCAAATGTAATGAAGGCTTGGGGTGAAAGTCAAAATGTACAAGATAAAGTATTTATGGCAGCAGATCCTTTTTGTGAATTTACAAAAAAGATAGGCGCAGAAGTAGACAAATTTACAAAAGGCCTAGGCATGAGATCAGTCAGATTTACAATGTTAATAGAGAATCAGATTGTAAAATTAATTAAAGAAGAGAAAGATACTGGCACTTGTGAAGTATCGGCAGCAGAAAACTTTATTAAAGAAATTTAACTTATTTTTTTAAGATATTGCTTCTGTTGCTAATTTGTCTGCTAAATCGTTATATTTATTGTTTGAATGGCCTTTGATCCATTTCCAGTTGACATTATTATCCATACACAGGTTGTGTAATTTAATCCAAAGATCTTTATTTTTTATTGGTTTTTTATTTGCATTTTTCCAACCATTTTTTTCCCATTTTTTTATCCACTCTGTGATCCCATTTTTAACATAAGTTGAGTCGGTAAAGATGACAATTTCTGATTTAAATTTTAGTTTTTTTAGAGCCATTATTGGAGCCATTAATTCCATTCTATTGTTTGTTGTATTTTTCTCCTTACCCGAAATATTTTCCTGATTTTTGTCTTTATCTAAAATTACTGCTCCCCATCCACCCGGGCCAGGATTTCCTGAACATGCACCATCTGTATAAATAACATATTTCATTAAAAAAAGTAGTCCTCAAAACTTTTTGCATTTTTATGAAAATCTAATCGTTTAAGATATTCCATGGGATCTTTTATTTTAACTAATGCACCCTCTACTGTATTCAAGGCATCAAAAACTCTAGTTAACAAAAATCTTAACGCAGAACCTTGAGATAGCACTTTCATACTCTTCTTTTCTTTATCGGTTAGCTTTCTTATCTGAGTATAGCCGTCAATAAAATTTTTAGCTTTTGTAACATTAAAACTCAAATTATTTTGAGTACCATCAAAACATAGGGCATTAAAACAAATTGCTATTTCAAAGGCATAAAATTCATTACAAGAAAAATAAAAATCAATAATGCCGCTAAATTTATCTTCTTTAAAAAAAATATTATCATTAAATAAATCTGCATGTACTATACCTTTAGGTAGATCTGTTGGCCATTTTTTTTCAACATCTATTAAATTTGACTCAATTAACTTTGGTAAATCTTTATGAATTTCTGCACTTTTATCTTTGATTGATTCAAATAATTTTCTCCAAGATTTCATCGACAAATCATTTTCTCTACTTATTTTAAAATTTTTAGTTATCTCATGCATTCTTGCAGCTTCTATTCCAACCAACTTACAATCCTTAGGGCTAAGTATTTTTTTTGCTTTTCCTTCTACAAAACTCACAATCATAAGTTTTTTATTTTTATACTCAGTTATAGAATTTTTATTTTTATTGATTATTGGTACTGGACATTTAAAATTTGATTTATTTAAGTCACTCATTAGTTTTGAAAAAAAAGGTAGATCTTCTTCCTTTACTCTCTTTTCGTAAATAGTAAGAATATATTTTTTATTATCGACTAGTAAAAAATAATTTGTATTTTCGATTCCTTCAGATATACCCTCAAATAAATTCAAACTTCCAATTGAATAATTAGATAAAATTGACTCTATATCGTCTTTAGAAAATTTTGTATAAACAGCCATTTAATTTAATTCTTTAGGTAATTTAAAAACTACTTTTTCTTCAGCCACTAAAACTTCTTCAATAAATACATTACAATCTTTTTTAATTTCATTTATTAAATTTTGCACTAGTTGCTCAGGAGCTGAAGCTCCAGAAGATATTCCTATTTTTTTACATTTTTTAATTGCTTCAATAGGTAATTTTTTTCCAAAATGCATTAGTGTCGAATTTTTACATCCAGCTTTTTTTGCAACCTCAACTAACCTCACTGAATTTGAGGAATTTCTACTTCCTATAATAAATACCATGTCACATTCTGGTGCTATTTTTTTTACAGCTTTCTGCCGATTTGTAGTTGCATAACAAATATCCTCTTTTATAGGAGATTTAATTTTAGGAAATTTAGTTTTTAATAAACTAATAATTTCGGCTGTATCGTCAACTGAAAGTGTAGTTTGTGTAATAAAGGCCAAAGGTTTCGTAAAGTTTTTAGGAACTAAAGATTTTACATCATCAATAGTCTCTATAAGTCTTATACTCCCCTCTGGCAATTGGCCCATAGTACCTACAACTTCAGGATGATTTTTGTGGCCAATTAAAATTATATCAAAACCATTTTTATAATGTTGCTCTGACTCTCTATGAACTTTAGAAACTAAGGGACAAGTAGCATCAACATAAGATAAATTTTTTAACTTTGCTTCCTCTGGAATTTTTTTAGGTACTCCATGTGCAGAAAAAATAACTGGTCGCGAAGTATCTTCAATTTCAGACAGCTCCTCTACAAATATTGCACCTCTTTCCTTAAGATCTTCAACAACCTGTTTATTGTGTACTATTTCATGTCTAACATAAACAGGAGCTCCATATTTATTTAATGCCTTGTTTACAATTTCTATTGCTCTATCCACCCCAGCACAAAAGCCCCTAGGTGACGCTAAGTATATTTTAAGATCGTTTTTCATTTTTTTCCAAAAGGTATTCAAGCAATATATGCGGAAAAGTTAGTGAGGCCAAACCAATAAATATAACCTTATAAATAGCTTCATTGAGTTCATAAAAATTACTTAAAAAATATATTGTAATTAAAAAAGAAAATCCAGTAACCAGTGTCAATGGAACTGCTTTACTGATAAATTTTTTAAAACCTTTTTTCACAGATTTATCTAATTCAAAAGCTAGAGTTATTGAATGTCTTATAGAATGAAGGAAACAAAAATATAAAGTAAATGCTAGTATTGGATTTAAAAAATAATTTAAAATAATTACAGATAAAAAATCTATAAAAAGAAGAGTCTTCAAATTAAAATCCTTTCTTTTTGATATAAAGAAATTAGATAAAAAACTTGCAGATATAAATATTAAAAGGAAAACATCATCAAACAAAGTAGCTTCAAACACATAAAAATTCAATGTTCTAAAAATTTCATAAGTTGCCTCTCTTTGAAAAAATAGTGGAGCTATAATTATTGACGATCCTTTAAAAAAAAATAAAATCTCATTTATAAATAATTTTTTATTTGAGGAAAATACCGTGTCTTCTTTTCCAAAATGATAAGATGCGACAATTAAAAAAAATAATAAAATTACATTAGGAAATATAAGCCAGAAGATTATAATTAAAAATGAAGTTGTTAAGTAACCAACATAAAAAATATATTCAGATTTTATATTAAAGATATTCAATAATTTTCTACCTTTAACATTATCTAGAGACCCGTGGGAAATTCCAATAATTAATATCAAAAATAAGCAAACAATTGTAAGTTCAAGATTAATAATATTATTCAATGGACTCAATAATATACATAAATTAAAAAATATAATTGAGTGTTTAAAATTAATAGCGTTCATTAATTAATAAAAGCCTTAATAAATATCCATTTAGGCATTCTAGCTATAATTTTAATATCCTCTACAATATTACTTTTGTTTGATAAAAATTTTATAACTGTACTTGAAGAACTTTCAAACATTTTTAAAAAAATATTTGGCATTCTTTCTGAATTACTTTTCATAACCTTTAAAAAAATATTGTCAAGAAATTCATATTTTTTTCCAATGTGATATATTTTTTTACTTTCAATATTTTCAATATTTTCAGCTATATATTTACTATGTTCCTGAATATTAAGAAAAGTATACCCAGTGCTTAATCTTGTCATTCCACCCGCAGAACCAATATTAATTTTTTTATTTTCATTTTTTATATTTGGATAGAACAGTGGTATTGCTCCTTTTTCTGTATAATTTATCTTGTAATTTTTAATACCTAAGTTGTTTTTAATATAGTTCTCTAATTGATAATCATAATTCAAAATAGTTTTATCTTCTAAATTTGAAAGCCAAGTTGTTTCTACTAATGCTCTATTTTTCGCAAAAGGCAATGTATAAAAAAAATGCACCACGTTTTTTTGTTCACAATTGAAATCCATAAGATTGATTATTTTATCGTCAAAAATATCATTTTTTGTTTCAATTTCAATTCCTTGAAAATGTTGCCAGAGTTTTGAACTATCAGAATTAGTCTCTGAAACACTATTAAAAATAAAAGCGTTATCTGTATTTACTTCGTTAATATTTTTGAAAAATTGAATATTTTTATTTAAAGACAATTTATAATTAATCTTTTTATAGAAAAGTCCACTATCTATACTTTGATAAGGAAATTTTTTGGATTGGAGTTCATGAGAGACTAAATTGGTATTAATTGAAAAATTAGTCCAGCTTTTTATTATACAATCATCAAAATTATGATTAAAAACTTTCCAAAACGACCAAGTTTTGTCTCTTTTATATTCTTCACGTGGCTCAATAATTGCAAGAGATTTATTAATTAATTTATTATTAATTTCTAACTCATAGGCCAGTGATAGACCTGCGCAACCACCTCCAATTATTATATAGTCAAATTCTTTCATCTAAATTAATTTCCTTTTTTATGATAGAGTGATTATCTTCATTTGAATAATTTATTTCATTAATAAATATCAGTTTAATGAAGTCTACAATAGAAAGAAACGTTTCAATTATTTTTCCAATAGCCGGAACATAGATTTTTCCAGCGTTACTATAATTCTCAATATTTTCTTGTTTTAAAATATGATCTCCTATCTTCCTATAAATACGTCTTGCAACGATTACTGAAAATCTAGAGTGAAGGGGTATAGCTTTTAATGCAAAAAAGGACTTTTGGTAGAAAATATCTGCAGTATTAATTGTTTCTTTTATATTGGAAAAATTATAATCAATATACTCTCTATTTCTTTTTTTATCTTCAATTACATCGCGGGCTATATTTGTTAATTGCATAGCAATACCTAGATCTATAGCTCCTTTTAGAGCATTTTTGTTATTTACCTTTAATATTTTTGACATCATTAATCCTACAGTTCCTGCAACTTTATAAGAGTAAACTAATAAATCTTTTTTAGAGTGAATCTTCACTTTTTTATTTAAATCACTCTCAATTCCATCAAATAGATCTTTCAATACAATTAATGAGATTTTTTCCTCATTAAGAATATCCCACATATTTTTTATGGTTAGATTTTCCATTTTTTTATTAAAGAAATCTTTTTTAAATTCTAAAAATTTTTTTTTTCTAATTTCTAATTCTTCGTAGTCGTCAACCAAATCATCTAATGTTCTACAAAAATTATACAAATGAGAACATTTTCTATAAATATTCTTTGATAAAAAAAAACTAGCCCAAAAAAAGGATTTAGCGTGTAATTTTAATAAGTCATTTTTCATTAAAAAAGTTCGTCCAGAACTTTTGCTGAAGACAAGACACCAGGCATTCCTGCTCCTGGATGAGTGCCAGCCCCAACAAAATATAAATTTTTAAAAGCTTCAGATTTATTATGAAATCTAAAATAAGCAGACTGAGTAAATCTTGGTTGAATTGAAAAACCAGAACCATGGAGAGTAGATAATTCTTTTTCAAAATAATCTGGTGTCAAATAAAAATCACTTACTACATTATCTTTTATGCCAGGTAAAACTGATTTATCCATTTTATCTAGAACTAAATTTTTAAATTTTTCACCTTGATTGTTCCAATCAATCTTAGATAGATTATTTGGTACAGGAACTAATACATAAAAAGCATCATGATTTTTTGGTGACATACTTGGATCCGTAGCTGAAGGTCGGTGTAAATAGAAGCTAATATCATCTGAAAGAATTTTTTTATAAAATATTTTCGTTAAGTGTTCCTTATAAGATTTTCCGAAATAGATAGTATGATGAGCAACTTCCTTATACTGTTTTTTTGAACCAAAATAGTAAACAAATAATCCCATAGAATAATCCATTCTTTTAATTTTTTGTTTAAATAGAAAACTGTAATCATTTTCTTTTTTTAAAAGATTTTTTATAAACATTTGGAGGGTCAGAATTACAAATAACATAGTCACAGTCGATTGTAGTTTTCATATTAATTTTAACACCAGTAACTTTTTTATTACTAGTCAAAATTTCAGTTACATCAGAGTTCTTTAAAATTTTTATATTTTCTTCCAGCATCAATTTTTCCAAAGCTTTAACAACATTTCCGGTGCCTCCCAAAGCGTAGTGAATTCCCCATTTTTTTTCGAGAAACAAAATTAATGTGTAAATTGAAGTTGTAGTAAAAGGATTGCCCCCAACCAAAAGAGGGTGCATACTAAAAACTCTTCTTAATTTTTCATTTGAAACAAAACTTGAGACTAATTTGTATACTGATTGATAACTTTTTAATTTCAATAGAGCAGGAATTTGCTTAAGCATAAAACCAAAATTATTAAAAGGTTTGGCAGATAGGTCAGTGAAGCCTTTATCAAATATCTTTTCTGTAAATTTGACCAATTTGTTAAATCCTGAAAAATCACTTTTTGAAAATTTGTTTATCTCATTTTGCATTAATTGGTCATTACCTGAATAATCAAACTTACTTCCATCTTCAAACACAAAACGATACCAAAGATCTAAAGGAACTATTTTGACATAATCTGAAATTTTTTTATTAAATAAAGAAAACAGTTCTTCGAATAAGTAGGGGGCCGTTATTACAGTTGGTCCTCCATCATATATAAATTCCCCTTTCTTAAAAACTCGAGCACGCCCGCCCAAGTCAGGGTGTTTTTCCACAACAGTTACATCAAAACCTTTGGCTCGCATTCTTAATGCAGCCGCTAAGCCACCAAAACCTGAGCCAATGATAATTATTTTTTTTGCCATTATATTATGGCGCTATATTAACTGGATTTTACCTTAAGAGCCAACTTAGTTTCCTCTATACTCTTAGTAAATAATTTGTCGAGTTTACTTTTGTCTAGTGAGTTTTTTAGCAATTTTTCTACAGCAGAAATACTAACTCGAACAGAGACATTTTTAACATCTTTAAATGCTTGATTTTTCATTTGTTTAATACGATCTTCAGCATTTCTTCTTCTATTTTCAATCTGTAAATGAAAATCAGAATTTGTTTTTAAAATAGTTTTTTCGTTACTTTCATTTGCTTTAGCTATCATAAGCTTAACTTCGTTTTTTGAATTACTTAATTTTCTCTCATAATCACTTAAAATATTTTTTGCTTCATCCTTAAGCTTTTCAGCACTATCAATATCATTTTTAATTATCTCAATTTTTTCTGAGAGCGTTCTAATTACAGTTTGAGGAATTTTAAAGTATAATAATATTCCTAAAAAAATAAAAAAAGAAATAGCAACCCAAAAAGTAGCGTCAATTATCATAGATATTTTCCTAAATTAATTTTTGATGACTCTTTAACAGCAGCCTTAATACTACTCTGATTAAAATCTTCTCCAGAAATTTCTTGAATTATTTTAGACGTCATCTCTTCAGATATTTTAGAAATATTGTTTAAAGACTCTTTTTTAAAATGCTGAATTTCTTTTTGAGCGGTTTCAATTTCTAACTCAATTTCTTTATCAAAAGTTTTCTTTTTACTCGCTATTTCACTAATCAATTGTTTTTTACTATCAAACAAAATTTTTTGAACTTCTTTTTTTCCATTCTCTATAGTCTTTTCATATTCTTTAAGTTTTCTTTCTGCCATATCTTTTAATTTCTGAGCTTCGTCTAAATCACTTTTCATTTTATTTTCTCTGTCGTCGATACTACCTTTTATTTTTGGAATAAATAAGTTCGATAGAGCTAAATAAAGTAAAGTGAAAACTAGTATCAACCAAAAAGCTTGAGATGCCCAAAAAGTTGGATCTAGCTGAGGCATACCTGCCTCAGCTGCAACCAAATTTTTCACAACCGCCATAAAGGCTATAATTGTTAAAATTAATTTTTTCATATTTTTTATTTAAAACGCAAATAAAATTATTAATGCAACTACTAGACCAAAAAGTCCAGTTGCCTCAGCTAAAGCAAAACCTAATAATAAATTAGGGAATTGTTTTTGCGCTGCTGAAGGGTTTCTCATTGCACCCGATAAGTAGTTACCGAAAATAATTCCGATACCAACTCCAGCTCCTGCTAATGCGATTGCAGCGAGACCTGCTCCAATCATTTTTGCTGCTTCTAACTCCATGTTTCCTCCTTTTTTTTGTTAATGGTGTAAATTTAATGCATCATTCAAATAGATGCAGGTTAATATTGCAAAAACATAGGCTTGTAAAAACGCTACTAATATTTCTAAACCAGTTAATGCTACTGAAAAACCAAGCGGTAACCAACCACCTAATAATCCTAAACTTATTACGAAGCCTCCAAAAACTTTTAACATAGTATGTCCAGCCATCATATTTGCAAATAAACGCACAGACAAACTTACTGGTCTACTAAGGTATGAAATTATTTCAATTACAGTAATAAGAGGTAAAAGTAATGCAGGTACTCCACTAGGAACAAATAATTTTAAATATTTGAGTCCATGTTTCATAAAACCGATAATTGTTACAGAAATAAAGATAAATATTGCTAAAATTAAAGTTACAATAATATGACTAGTAACAGTGAATGCGTAAGGAAGCATTCCTATCATATTACAAAATAATACAAACATGAATAAACTAAAGATAAATGGAAAATAAGGTTTTGCCTTTGAACCTGCAGTATCACTAATCATTTTAGCTACAAAGTTGTAAATTATTTCTGATATAAGTTGTATTTTACTGGGTATAAGTTTTTTTTCTTTTGTGCCAAAAAAAAGAAGTAGGCAGATTGAGATTGAACTTATAACCATGAATAAGCTAGCGTTTGTGAAAGAAAGATCTAGGCCTGCTATTTTAATTTCAGGACCTATTCTATGCACACTAAATTGTGCCATTGGATTTGCTGCCATAAACTCTCTTTAGTTAATCTTTTTTTTGCATTTGATTAGCAGCTTTTATAACATTTAACATTCCAGCTGCTGCTCCTAAAAAAAAGAAAATTATAATTAACCATGGTTTAGTACCAAACCAAGTATCTAAAATAAACCCAATTATTGTCCCAACTGCTACTGCTGCGACTAATTCAGTTCCAATTTTAAAGGCAAATCCCATAAAAGAGCCTTTTTCATCTTCACTGGAGTTAATAGTTTTTTTTAATTTAGATTTTGCAATTTTTAGGCGAGTTTTAAAGTCATTATTATCCAACATTAGCTTAAGCTACTAACTCTTCAGCTTTTTCCAAATCTACTGCAACCAATTGACTGACTCCTTTTTCTGCCATTGTAATTCCATAAAGTCTATGCATGCGGGACATTGTTAAGGCATGATGAGATATAATAATAAATCTTGTATTGGTAATTTTTGTTAGCTCGTCCAATAGTTTACAAAACTTTGTTACGTTAGCATCATCTAAAGGAGCATCTACTTCATCTAAAACACATATTGGAGATGGGTTTACTAAAAAAACTGCAAAAATAAGTGACAAAGCAGTTAACGCTTGTTCGCCACCCGAGAGTAAAGTGATTGACTGAAGTCTTTTCCCTGGAGGGGAAACCAACATCTCTAAACCCGCTTCTAGAGGATCGTCTGAGTCTACTAACTCCAACTTAGCACTACCTCCATTAAATAGTTTAGTATAAACTTCACTAAATTTTCTATTCACTTTCGTAAATGCATCGAGGAGCTTTTCTCTTCCTCTTTGGTTTAGCTCATCTATAGAAGTTTTAAGCTTTACAATTGCAGAAAAAAGATCAGCTCTATCATCTTCCATTTTTTTTATTTCATCTTGATATTTTTTTGTCTCCTCATCAGCTCTTAAATTTACAGATCCAAGAGCTTCACGTTGTTTTTTGATATCTTCAAGTTTTTTTTCTTGTTTTGTTATGGAAGGAAAATCTCGAGGCTCTAAATTGTTAAAGTCCGAAATAGACAACAAATTTTTTTCATTATCAATGCTAAGATCATTTTTAATATTATAGGCTAAATCTTTTTTTCTCTGTTCAATACCCTCAATAGTAGCTTGATTTCTAGCTCTATTCTCTCTTAAGATTGAAAATTTTTCTTGGATTTCTTTAAGATTTTTATTTATAGAATTATATTTTTCTTCAGCTTTATTTAATTCTTCCTCTAATTCCTCATTCCTTTTCTTAGTATCAATTAAATTTTGGATATTTTGTCCTTTATTGGTAGCAATTTTTTCAGGATTTTTTTGATTTTCTTCAATTTCTAATTTTATCTTTGATTTTCTATCACTAAGTTCACTTAACATCTTTTCAGAATTATTTTTTAAATTTTTCCAATTCTCAAGCTCAGTATCTATACTACTTATTCTCTCTTTTCTTTTTATTGAGTCACTTTTAATTGACTCATTTTTTCCGTAAGTTGAAGCATATTTTTCTTGAGAAGAAGTTATTTTATTAATTAGACTTTTAAGTTCTGTAAAGATTTCCTTAGTTAATTTTTTTTCTGACTCAATAAAGCTTTCAATTTCACTAATTAATTCGTCAAGTTGTAACTGTAAATTTCTCAACTCTTCTTTTGATAGATCAACGTTTTTTGAAGAAACAGTCTCTGTTTCTATTAACTGTTTTTCTGTTTTTAATAATTCTTCTTTTTCCTCAAAAATTCTCTTTTCATTAATAGAGGCATCTAACGAAATACTTTTTTCACGTGTTATATCAGAGTCTAATGTTTCTAATGATTTCTGGAGTTTTATTTGTAAATTTTTTACTCTAGCCTCCTCCTCCTCTAAATTCGTCATGTCTAAATTAATTTTTTGAAGCTTAGCAATGCTTTCCATTTTTTTATCTCTTAAAGGAGATAGCCTTTTATTTTCATCATCCAAGAGGCTATTATTGTGGTTTAAGTCAATTTTTACAGCACTTAATTCATCGTCTTGCTCACTAAGTTTTTCAACTATTTCATCTTTTTCTTTTTCTATTTCTGAAAATTTTAAAAAATATAGACCCGCTTCAATACTTCTTATCTCTTTAGAAATTAGTTTATACTTTGTAGCTTCTTCAGCTTGTTTTTTTAAATTATCTAATTGTTTCTCTTGTTGTTTTCTCAACTCATCAGCTCTTTTAAGATTATTTTCAGCTGCATTTAATCTTGCCTCTGCCTCTTGCCTTCTAGCGTGAATTCCTGAAATTCCAGCGGCTTCTTCTAATACCGATCTTCTTTCAGAAGGTTTCGATGTAACTAATGAACCTATTTTTCCTTGGCTAATTAATGAAGGTGAGTGTGCACCAGTTGATAAATCAGCAAAAAATGTCTGAGCATCTCTAGCTCTTACTTCTTTTTGATTTATAAAATATTTTGAACCTTTATCTCTTTCTATTCGTCTTGTAATTATAATTTCATCAAGACTTCTATATTGCACGGGACTATCATTATCCGTATTCTCCAAAAAAATTGATACTTCTGAAATATTTTTAGCTGGTCTATTTGAGGTTCCAGAAAAAATAATATCTTCCATTCCAGATCCACGCATACTTTTTGCAGAAGTTTCCCCCATGCACCATCTTAGTGACTCAACAATATTTGACTTTCCACAACCGTTTGGCCCTACCACCCCTGTTAAGCCATCTTCAATAAAAAAAGTAGTTTTATCAAAAAATGATTTAAACCCAGATATTTCTAATTTTTTAAACTTCATAATTAAAGTAATTTTTCCAAGCTTTTTTTAAACTTTTTATAATCATGGTCACCATTGTATTTTTTTTTATTTATATAAATAGTAGGAGTCGACTCAATCTTATATTTTTTTTGTGCTTCTATTCTTTCATTTAAAATTTTTTCTTGAACTTTTTCATCTTTTAGACATTTATCAATTTTTAAAGAGCTCAATCCTAAATTTAATCCAATTTTTTTAATAGAATCATTTATTTTATTTATATCAGATCCTACAGCCCATTTATTCTGACTTTCATATATTTTACTCAATAGTTGAAATCTTTTTTCAACGTCCGATGAGCAGCGAACAACTTTTTCTGCATTAAGGGCAGCAAGATCAAGTGGAAAGCTGTGATGTTCAAATTTTACTTTACCAAGATCAATATATTCTTTTTTTAAATCATAAAATACTTTTTTATGAAAATTTGCACAGTGAGGGCAAGTTAGCGAAGAAAAAACTTTTACAGTAACTTTAGAGTCTTCGTTGCCAATTTTTAACAAACTATCTTCAGATGCCAATAAAAAAATTTGCGCCATGCTGAAATTAATTAATATTAATAATATGAATGTTTTAATTATTCTTTTCATTAAAAGCCTTTATTAGATTATTCAAAGAGTTTCTTAATTCATTATTTTGAACACTTTTTAGTTTTTTTTTAAATTTTTCTTCTGACATAACTGGTTTTATGAATTTTTTTTTAGGTAACTTTTGCTCTGAAACTATTTTTAACTTTATTTGAGAAATACAATTATACCCAAAAAAACTATTGATTTTATCAATTATGTCCTTTTTTTTATATTCAATATCTAGTTCCATACCATGAATTACATTAAGTATTAAAATTCCCTCATTCATATTTTTACCCATTTTAATTGTACTGGGGTAACAAGAGTTAGAAATCTCTTTGCCGACCATATTGGTCCAGTTGTCGATAATATTAGAATAGTTATAACCACCTTTTTTTAACAATTTTTTTAAACTTCTAGGTATTGAGCTTGCAAAAGGTCTTAGGCCTTGTATGAAATTCTGAGTTTTATTATTATTATTTTTACTATGCATATAAAGTTTAATTTATCAAAAAAAATTCTAGGTTGGTATGATAATAATAAAAGAGATCTACCATGGCGTGTTAGTAAAAACTCTCCAAAAAAGCTTTATTACAGACTTTTAAGTGAATTTATGCTGCAACAAACACAGGTTAAAACTGTTATCCCCTATTTTAAAAAATTTACAAAAGAATTTCCAACAATACAATCTTTAGCTAAATGTCATGAAAAAAAAATTTTAAAATTGTGGGAGGGTTTAGGATATTACAGAAGAGCTAGGAATCTTTTGGCATCAGTAAAAATAATAGTAAACGAAAAAAAATCAAATTTACCAAAGACAAAAGAAGAAATAAAAGAACTACCAGGAGTAGGGAATTATACTGCTAATGCTTTATTAGGCCTAGTTCACAATAAGCCAACTATTGCGTTAGACGGAAATGTTAAAAGAATATTTGCAAGGATACTTAACAAAAATGAACTAGAAATTAATTATGAACAGTTAATAGAATCCAATAAAAATAAACTTTTTAATACACAAAGAAATTCGGACTTTGTGGAAGCTTTAATGGAATTTGGTGCATTGATTTGTAAACCAAAAGAACCAAAATGTAGTCATTGTAATTTAAATAAATCTTGCAAATATTTTGAATCATCAGTAAAAATTAAAACATCTAAAAAGAAACAAATAGAAAATAAAAACTACGACATTTTTTGCTATGTAAACAAAAAAAAACAAATAGCTTTAACAAAGAAAAATAATCTGGGTTTTTTAAATAAGTTTAATTTACCAAAAATGAGCGAAACAAGTAAAAATGTTATTTCTAGTGATTGGAAATTATTAAAACAATATAAAAATTTAATTTCAAACAAAAAACTAAATATTAATTTATATTACAAGTTTTCAAATAAAATACCTGCTTCTTATAACTGGTACTCAATGAAAAAAAATAAAGAATTAATTCCAACGTTTACAAAAAGAATATTTAAAAAAATATTGGTTTTATTTTAATGAAAAAAAAATTAGCTATTATTGGTTCAGGTATTGCAGGTTTAACATTTGCTAATTTTATAAAAAAAGACTCTAACTTCGAATTTACCATATATGAAAAAGAGGACTCTTTAACACTTGAAGAAGGTTTTGGAATTCAGTTAGCGCCGAATAGTGTTTCTATTTTAAACAAAATTGGGTTTAATAAAATAGATTCTCAAAAAATCTACCATCCAAAAAATTTAAACTTTTATTCTCTAAACAATGAAAAAATTTGTGAATTAGACTTCGAACAAATTAATTCAAATAATATTAAATATACTACTTTACAAAGATCTACTTTAATAGAATTTTTAAAAGACGAAGTTTATAGTCAACATCTTAGATTTGGCAAAAGAATTAAAAAAGTTTCTGAGATTAAAGATAAGTTATTAATAAACTTTGAAGATAATTCAAATGACTTAGTGGATTACATAATCGCTGCAGATGGAATATTTTCAAATACAAGAACATTTTTTGAATCAAAGAAAAATGAGCCAATATTCAATAATGCATTGGTAGTCAGATCAATTTTAAAATCAAGGAAGGAACTTTTGATTGACGATAATAGCATCAATTTATTAATGGGTTCAAGATCTCATATAGTTATTTATCCTATAAATAAAAAAAAAGAGTTAAACTTAGTTTGTATTATTAGAGAAAAAAAATTTGATCCTGATAACATTAAACTTACGATTAAAAATAAAATTTTAAATCAAAATCCAAATTTAAAAGAGGCTTTTGATGGGGAATTAAAATCTTGGCCCTTGTATACTACTCGGAAGACTCTTCCCTCATCTAATAAAAAAGTTTTTTATTTGGGCGATGCTTTTCACGCTTTTCTTCCTACAATGGCTCAAGGTGCCTCTCAATCTATAGAAGCGGCGTTTGAGCTATACAGCTTGTTAAAGGAAGAGAATATTAATGTGAACAGTTTATTTTTTCAAAAAAGATTGAAAAGAGTAAAAATGATAAAAAAAAGATCTGACTTTAATTTTTTTTCATTTCATATTTCCAATCCAATTATAAGAATTATTAGGAATAAAATTTTAAAACATCTAATGAAAAGTAGAAGATTTTTATCTTATTATTTAGGAGACGTTTATAAAAATTAAATACTCTTTTGTGAAATAAACTTCTGCCTTAAACTATCTATTAAGACCATAGTACCACCAATATTACAATGCCAATAGGTCCATCCGTTACAGCTTTCTGTTCCCATGATTTTAGCTGCAACTTTATGAATTGACCCTTCCTCTTTTTTATACTTAATACTTCCGTCAGCCATAATTTTAGCGTTAAATTTATTTTTAGGGTCAAATAAATCTGTGCCTGGCTCAAGAATTCCCAATTCAACTAAAGATCCAAAAGGTATTCTTGGCTTTGATTTATTATTTACAATAGTATCTAGATAACCTTCTTCAATTACTTTGGTTTTGTTAATCCTACTATAAGCAGCATCAAAATATTTCTTATCTTTTTCTATACCATAATATTTTCTACCTAATTTTTTTGCTACGACCGCTGTGGTTCCTGTCCCCATAAATGGATCAAATACTACATCTCCTTTATTGGTGGTGGCTAATAGAATTCTATGCAAAAGAGCCTCAGGTTTTTGTGTAGAATGCACTTTTTTCCCATTTTTTTTTAATCGTTCTTTACCACTACAAATAGGTAACATCCAATCAGACCGCATCTGCAAATCATCATTTAAGCATTTTAAAGATTGATAATTAAAAGTATATTTTGATTTTTTATCTTTCGAAGCCCAAATTAGAGTTTCATGAGCATTAGTAAACCTCGTTCCTCTAAAGTTAGGCATAGGATTATTTTTTCTCCAAATAACATCATTTAATATCCAATAATCCAAATTTTGTAGATGATAACCAAGTCGAAAAATATTATGATACGAACCTATAACCCAAATACTTCCATTGTCCTTTAAAATTCTCTTACACTCAACTAACCAAGTTTTACAAAATTTATCGTAATGACTAAAACTTTGAAAATGATCCCACTTATCGTTTACACCTTTTACTTTACTGGAGTCTGGTCTTCTTAAACTTTCACCTATCTGCATATTGTAAGGTGGATCAGCAAAAACTAAATCAAAAGATTTGCTAGGTATTTTTTTTAATTCTTTTAGTGAGTCACCGTTTACAAGATTATTGAAAATATTTAACATTTGAAGATTCAACTCTAAATTGAATCTTGGGTCAAATGATTTTACGTGAAATAAAGCTACTCTTGTGTCACTAAATTTTATTTAAACAACATCTTGTGTACAGGCTTGAAACCTTTTCTGTGATGATCTGTAATTCCATATTTCTTCAATCCTTTAAAATGATCTTTAGTTCCATACCCAAAATTTCTCTCCCACGCGTAGTTTTTATAATTTTTAGACAATTCTATCATAAGAAGATCTCTATGAACTTTAGCAATTATGGAGGCCGCACTTATACATTTGATTTTCTGATCCCCATTAACAATTGTTTTAAAATTTTTTAAACCTTTAGGCGCAAAAGTTCCATCAATTAATATTAATTCAGGTTTTTTGATAAGTTTATCAATTGCCCTTTTCATAGATAGAAGGGACGCTTGTAAAATATTTAAATTAAAAATTTCTTTTACCGAGGCGATACCTATTGAGTAATGGGAGTTTGTTTTAATATGTTCTGAAATAATCAGTCTATTTTTAAAACTTATTTTTTTTGAGTCATTTAATAATTTTAAATTAATACTATCTTTAAGTACAACAGCTGCAGAAACAACCGGACCTGCGAGACAACCTCTACCCACTTCATCTACTCCTGCTGTAATGATATTAGTTTTCAATTTTTATATTCAATTCAGATATTTTTTTTCTTATCATTTTAAGATCAATCCAAGACATCGCTTTCTGAGCTGGTTGCCTCATTAAAAATGCTGGATGAAATGAAACGATAGCGGACGTATTACATTTGCCAATTTTTTTTTCTATCCATTTTCCCCTCATTTTAGATATAACTTCTTCACTTCCAATAATAGTATTCAAGGCTGTGCTACCTAATAGAATTAAAATTTTGGGATTTATAATTTCTATATGATTAATTAAAAATGGTAGGTACCTCTCTATTTCTTCTTCAGTAGGACTTCTATTTTCTGGAGGCCTATAATTAACAACATTAGTTATATAGACATTACTTCTGGTCAGGTTTATTGATAATAACATTTTATCTAAAAGTTGACCTGCTCTTCCTACAAAAGGCATTCCTACTTGGTCTTCGCTTGCTCCAGGACCTTCACCAATTATCATAATTTTAGAATTAGGATTTCCGTCCGAAAAAACAATGTTAGTTGCACTTTTTTTTAGACTGCAGTTAGTAATTTTACCTATTGATTCTTTGAGTTTTAGTAATTCTTTAGCATTAGGGCTTTTATCGGACAAATTGCTTGCAGATTTGTATCGATTTATGGATTGATTGTCATATATTAGATTGTGATTAATTAAACTATAATATTTGATAAGTTTTGTTAATTTAGTATTAATTTTTTTTGTCATTTAAATAATTATGGTAAACACTAAGCTTTTAATTAAAATATTAATATATCTTACTATATTTATAAGTTTATCAAGTATTACCAAAGCAAAAAATTTTAATAAAATTAACAATATAGATAATATTTCCAATTATTTTAATGGAATCTTAAGCCTTAAAAAAAATGAATATGATATTTCCTATAAATATCTAAAAAAATTGGATGGTTTAGAAAATGAACACTATAAATTTTCACAATATTACCAGTTCTCTCTAATCACCTTAGAAAAATTTAATGAAGCATATAAATATTCAAAAAAATTAGAAAATAAAAAAATTGATAGTTTTGAAAGCAACTTAATAAGTGGAGTTTATAATCTAAAACAAGAGAGGTATGATAAGGCTTTTTTAAACTTTCAAAAGTTAAAAAAGTTAAGCAAACCAGATACCGTCCAAGGTTTTGTTTCTCAGTCTTTAAACAGCTGGATTTCATTTTTAAACGTAACTAACGTTGAAGATGCCTTGAGCATTCTTGATAAAAATTCAAAAACTTTTGAACAAATAACAAATATACAAAAAGTCTTTGCTTATTGTTACTTTGATTCACCAAAAACTAACACTGCATTTAAAAATTTAACAGGAAATGAAACTAAAAAATTTTCAAGATATATATATTTTCACGCAAATTATTTATTAAATAAAAAAAATAAAAAAAAATCTATTGAGATTTTACAAGAAGGCATTAAATTATTCCCAAGAAACTTAATTTTAAATCAACTGAACAAAGATATAGAGCTAGGAAAAAACTTCACAGATAAGTTTAGTTGTAAAAATTTGAACAATGTTGTTGCTGAATTTTTTTTTATAATATCTAATGCTCTTGCTTCTCAAGGTGGATACATTTCATCTAATCTATACTTAATTTTAGCGAAATATTTAAATCCAGAGTTTATTTCCTATAATATTCAATACGCAGAAAATTTTTACTCTCTAGGAAAAAAAGAAAAAGCAAAAAAGATATATAAAAGGATTAAAAAAAACGGAGAAGTATTTGATTGGTATGCTTCAAAAATCATTGCATCGATATTAATTGATGATAAACAAACAAAAAAATCATTAGAGTTTCTTAAAATAAATTTTAATAAAATAAAAAATCCAGATGTATACCAAATATATAGTTACGCAGATTTTTTAAAAAGTAATGAAAAATTCAAAGAGTCAATTCAATACTATACTAACGTTTTAACCTTAATAGATAAAAAACATGAATTATATCCAAAAGTTATGCATGGAAGAGGCATTGCTTTTGAAAGAAATGGAGAGTGGGAAAAAGCTGAAAAAGATTTTTTAAATTCTTTAAATGCGTTACCCGATCAAGCATATGTAATAAATTATTTAGCTTATTCCTGGATTGAAAAAGGGATAAACGTAAAAAAATCTTTGGAGATGTTAGAGAAAGCCAACAAGCTTCGCGTAAATGATGGATACATTACTGACTCCTTAGGTTGGGCATTATTTAAATTAAAAAATTTTAAAGAAGCTCAAAAATATTTGGAGTTAGCTGTTCGAATTATGCCATCAGATCCTGTTATTAACGAACATTATGCGGATTCTCTATGGATGAATAATCATTTAATACAAGCCAGATACTATTGGAAATATGTATTAAGTTTAGAAAAAGTTGAAAAAGAACAAAAAAAAAAATTAAAAGAAAAACTGTTATTCGGACTTAAAACAAAAATATAAATGATCAGATCTTATGCAAAATTAAACTTATTTTTGAGAGTTGTTAAGAAATTAAAAAATGGTTTTCATAACATACAAACTAATTCTGTATTAATAGATTTACATGATGAAATAAATATAAAATCGATCTTTGGTCCAAAAGATATCATCAATTTTAATGGTAAATTTAAAAAAAATATTAAAAAAAATAAAAATACTGTAATCCAAATATTACTGTTATTAAGACAAAATGGACTAATAAAAAAAGATAAAAAATTTAAAATAACTATAAAAAAAAAGATTCCTGTTTTTTCAGGTCTCGGGGGAGGGACAAGTAATGCTATTTATATTCTTAAATATTTTATAAAAAAAAAATTAAATGATAAATTGCTCAAAAAGATTGAAAAAAAAATAGGAACTGACTCAAGATTATTTATTTTTAAGAATTCTATACAAGAAGATTTATTTAAAGTAAGAGAAAATAAGCAAAATTTAAAAATGTATTTTATTCTTTTTCATCCAAAGTTTAAATGTTCTACAAAAGAAATATATAAAAAAAACAGACAATTTCGAAAAAAAATTAATTTAAGTTCCCTCACTTTTAAATCTGCTAGATATTATGTTAACTTTCTTAAAAAAGAAGCAAATGACCTCCAACAAGTTGTAATAAAAAAAAACAAAAAAATTAAAAATGTTTTGAATTTGATTTCTAAGCAGCAAAACTGTCAATTTTCAAGAATTACAGGTTCTGGATCAATATGCTATGGAATGTTTTCTAACAGAAAATCAGCTATTTTAGGAATGAAAATAATTAAAAAGAAATTCCCTTCAAATTGGTGCGTAATTACAAAAACTATTTAAATATTTGTTTTTATGATATATCAAATCGATACCAATGGGGCATAGCCAAGCGGTAAGGCAGCGGTTTTTGATACCGCCATCCTAGGTTCGAATCCTAGTGCCCCAGCCAAATTAATGAAAAAAAAATCTTTAAACATAAACTTTATAAATAAATTAAAAAATATTTTTTTTCCTTTTTATAGATCTAATGAAATTAAAAGATTATTTAAAATTCTTGAAAAAGACAAAACTAAAAATAAGGAAGTGGCTATGTTTGTGGGCGGCTGTGTAAGAAAACATTTATCTAAAGAAATTATTGATGATATTGATATTGCGAGCATTTTTACACCCATTGAAATAAAAGAAAAATTTAGAGAAACGGAATTTAAAGTTATAGACACTGGCATTGAACATGGCTCAGTAACAGTTATTGGTAAAGAAAATAAATTTGAATTAACAACACTTAGAAAAGATGTCAAAACAGATGGAAGACATGCGGAGGTTTTATTTACTGAAGATTGGCAACAAGATTCACAAAGAAGAGATTTTACAATTAATTCAATTTATTTATCCAAAAATGGAAAGGTGTATGACCCTCAGTTGGGTGTGCCAGATTTAAAGCAAGGCAAAATAAAGTTTATTGGTAAACCCATTAATAGAATAGAGGAAGACTACTTAAGAATTATAAGATTTATGAGGTTTTCAATTCATTACAATTATCTTAAGCCAGATTTTGAAACTTTAAAAGCTTTGAAATTAAATTTAAATAAGATTCAAAGTATCTCAAAAGAAAGAATTTTTAGTGAACTTAATAAAATACTAAAGTTAAAAAACGTAAATAATTTACAAACCAATGAGGAAATTAAAAATCTTTTTTTATTAGTTTTCCCGGAGTTAAAATTTTTACAAAGACTCAAAAAATTAGATGAATTATCTAATCATTATAAAGTTGGTATTAACATGATTTTAGCAGCATTGTTAATTGATGAAAAGGATAATCATGAATATTTTTGTCATAAATATAGAACTTCTAATAGGTTAAAAATTTATTTAGATTTAATATTTAAAAACTATATAAAGTTTAAAAGTGATAAAAATTATCTAACAAAACATTTCAATTCTAATATTTATTTTCTTGGAAAAGATAACTTTAAAGAAGTCTTAACATTCTTATTTTTAGCAAATTCAAAATTTTCAATTTCAGAATATTTAAAAAAAATAGATCAAATTAAACAAAGTTCTTCACCAAAATTTCCATATAATGGAAAATTTGTTATGGACAGAGGAGTGCCAAATGGAAAGAAAATAGGGGAGTCACTTAAGCTTTTAGAAAATGCTTGGGTAAAAAATGATTTTAAATTAGCTGATAAAGATATCTCTAATATTATTAATAAATTTCAATAAGTTTTTTAAATATACTTAATATCTAATATTTCAAAATTTTTCTCTCCTGAGGGCGTATTTACAATAACGATATCTTTTAGACTTTTTCCAATAAGTGCTTTTCCTATCGGTGACATGTAAAAAATTAAATTTTTATTTATATCAGCCTCATCTTTACCAACAATCTTGTATGTTTTTTCTTTACTTTTTTCTAAATCCTTAACTGTTACGGTAGATCCGAAAATTACATTTCCATTATTTTCTATTTTAGTAACATCAATAACATTTGCCCTTGCAATAATATCATTTATTTCCATAACTCTACCCTCTAAATGTCCTTGTTGTTCTTTTGCTGCGTGATATTCAGCATTTTCTTTTAAGTCCCCATGAGATCTTGCTTCAGCTATAGCTGCTACAACCTCAGGTCTTTTGACATTTTTAAGTTCTTCTAATTCTAACTTGAGTTTTTCTAGTCCATTAATTGTAATTGGTTCTTTTTCCATTTATTTCCATTTTGCTAAAGGAGGTAGTGACATCAAAATTGACTCTACATCTCCCCCAGAATTTAATCCAAATTTTGTGCCTCTATCATATAGAAGGTTGAACTCAACATACCTTCCTCTTTTTAGTAGTTGATTTTCTTTTTCTTTATTACTCCATTTTAAGTTTTCTTTTTTAATTATAATTTTTTTTGAAATTTCAATAAAAGAAATTCCAATATCTCTTACAAATTTAAAATTATTTTCCCAATTATTCATTTCATAATCAAAAAAAACCCCTCCGATTCCTCGAGATTCTTTTCTATGATGTAAATAAAAATAATTATCACACCATCTTTTATATTTCATATAATTTTTTTTGTTTGATTTACAAACATCTTTAAGAATTTGATGAATTGAAAGTTCTTCTTTTTTATCTTTGTAGCTTGGAGTCGCATCAATACCTCCACCAAACCAGGATTTTGATGTAACAATAAACCTTGTGTTAAAATGTAAAGCTGGCATTTTTGGATTCTTCATATGAGCAACTACTGAAATACCAGAAGCCCAATAATTACCGTTTTCTTCAGCTCCTAAAACTCTTTTTCTAAACTTCTTTTCAAATTTACCTGATACTGTTGACTGGTTTATTCCTACTTTATCAAATAGCTCACCACCTAATAATAAAAATGATGATCCACCACCTTCATTTATGTTGCTCTTATTCCATTTTTTTTTGATAAATTTTCTAATTTTCTTACCTCTTCTTCTCGAAGTGTTTTCCTCCAAAATTTTAAACTGCTGATAGATTTGTAACTGCAAAAAATTAAACCAATTACTTACAATTTTTTTCTTAATTTCAATATTGTTCATTTAAAATATTTGTTTTGTCTTAATGCTTCTGAAGCAACAATAGCTACTGTCATAGCTACATTAAGTGATCTTGAGCTTCCACTCAAGGGAACTTTAAGTTTGTTTTTAATTTCATCATGGACATGTTGAGGTACCCCAGCACTTTCTCTTCCAAACAATAAAACATCGTTTTTTTTGTAATTAAATTTATGGTAAGATTTTTTGGCTTTAGTTGTCATTAAAATTATCCTAGATTTTGAATTTTTTTGTCTGAAATCGTTAAAATTGTCATATCTGATTATTTTAGATTGATTTATATAGTCCATTACAACTCTTTTGAACCTTGAGTCGTTTAAATTAAACCCACATGGTTCAATAATGTGAATTTTAAGGTTTAAACAAGCGCTTAACCTTACAATTGCTGCTGTATTTTGAGGTATATCTGGTTTATAAAGAGCAATATTTATCATTATAAAATAATTTATGTGTCATTCTGACCCTAGCAAAGCTTCAAAAGTAGTTTAAATAATTATTTATTAATATTAAATATTTAACTATGAGCAAACAAGAAGATAAAACAAATAGAAGAGACTTTCTTTTTACCGCCAGTTACACTGTAGGAGCAGTAGGACTTGGGGCTACAATATGGCCTTTTATTCATCAAATGAACCCTGATCAGTCAGTAAAAGCCTTAGCAACTACTGAAGTAGATATCAGTCAAGTTGCACCAGGAAAATCTATTACAGTTTTATGGAGAGGTAAACCAGTGTTTATTAAAAGGAGAACTCCTGAAGAAATTTTAGAGGCCAAGTCAGTGGCATTAAAAGATCTACCAGACCCACAAAAAGATGAGGAAAGAGTTAAAGAAGGAAAAGACGAGTGGCTAGTTATGCTCGGTGTTTGCACACATCTAGGATGCGTACCACTAAAAGACAAGGGGGAGTTTAACGGATGGTTTTGTCCTTGCCATGGTTCTCATTATGATGTTTCAGGCCGTATAAGAAAGGGGCCAGCACCAAAAAATATGGAAATACCTAAATACGAATTTGTAGATAGTAATATAATAAAGATTGGATAATAAATGAGTGAACACGAATACATACCAAAGTCAAAAGCAGGTAAATGGTTTAATGATAGACTTCCACTTTTATCTTTAGGAGCCCATTTAACAGAATATCCAACACCAAAAAATTTGAATTATTGGTGGACTTTCGGTGGAATTTTAACATTTTGTTTGATTACCCAAATCGTTACAGGAATTGTCTTAGCGATGCACTACGTAGCTCATGTAGATTTGGCATTTGAAAGTGTTGAAAAAATAATGCGTGATGTAAATTACGGATGGTTAATTAGATATATTCATAGTAATGGAGCATCCATGTTTTTTTTAGCTGTTTATATTCATATATTTAGATCTTTGTTTTATGGATCTTATAAATCTCCAAGAGAACTTATTTGGATTATAGGTATGTTAATTTATATTTTGATGATGGCTGCTGCTTTTATGGGATACGTTCTTCCTTGGGGTCAAATGAGCTTTTGGGGAGCAACTGTAATAACAAATTTATTTGGAGCAATACCTTTGGTTGGAGACAGTATTGTTATATGGCTATGGGGAGGTTACTCTGTTGACAACCCCACATTAACTCGTTTTTTTAGTCTTCATTATTTAATTCCTTTTTTAATACTTGGATTGGTAGTTCTACACATTTGGGCCTTACATATTCCAGGGAATAATAATCCTGTAGGAATCGATATAAAAAAACCGTCAAAAGATACTGTACCGTTTCATCCGTACATCACTATTAAAGATATTTTTGCTTTATTAATGTTTATGATAGTATTTGCTGGATTTGTATTTTTTACTCCGAATGTGCTAGGACATTCTGATAATTATATTCCTGCGAATCCTTTAGTTACGCCTGCTCACATAGTACCAGAATGGTATCTTCTTCCATTTTACGCAATATTAAGATCAGTTCCTGATAAATTAGGTGGTGTCATTCTGATGTTTGGAGCTTTATTTGTATTGGTGATTTTGCCGTGGCTTGACACAAGTAAAGTAAGATCTGCAATATTTAGACCAATTTATAAACAATTTTTTTGGATATTTGTAATTGATGTTTTGGCTTTAGGCTATCTAGGCGCAATGCCTGCTGAAGGGACATATTTACTATTAGCTCGTATTTCAACTGCATATTATTTTCTACATTTTTTAGTAGTTTTACCGGTGCTTGGATTCTTGGAAAAAACAGACCCTCTTCCTCTAAGTATTTCAGATCCTGTTTTAACAGGCGGTATGAGCCCGGCATTAGTTAGGGAAGATAAAATATTAAATGAAAAAAAATAGTAAATTTAATAGATTTATTTTTAGAGTTTCCTTAATTTTTTTACTTACTTTGCCAACATCAGTCAAGGTTGCTGAAAGCAAAGCTGATTTATTAAAAGTCAATTGGAGCTTCAAAGGTTTAACAGGAAAGTTTGACAGATCTTCTTTGCAAAGAGGTTATCAAGTATATCAAGAAGTATGTGCTTCATGCCATTCAATGCAATATCTAAGTTATCGTAATCTTGGGGAAAAAGGAGGTCCAGAATTCACATTGGAGGAAGTTAAAGCTATTGCAGGAAATTTTCTTGTTGTAGACGGACCAAATAGTGAAGGAGAAATGTTTGAAAGAGCAGGAAGGCCGTCAGACAAATTCGTAAGTCCTTACCCCAACGTTAATTCAGCTATCGCAGCTAACGGAGGGGCCTATCCACCTGATATGTCAGTTTTAGTTAAAGCGAGAACTGGCGGTGCAAATTATATTTACTCAGTTTTAATGGGCTATGAAGATGCGCCAGATGGATTTTCTTTGGATGATGGAGTCTACTATAATAAATATATGGATGGGCAGAAAATTAAAATGCCGAATCCATTGGCAGACGATTTAATCGAATACTCTGATGGAACAAATGCAACACAAGAGCAAATGGCAAAAGATGTTACTACTTTTTTAACTTGGTCTGCAGAACCTCACTTAGAAGCAAGACATAAAACAGGTATAAAAGTTATGATTTATTTAATTTTGTTAGCGGGACTTGTATATTTTAGTATGAAGAGATTATGGTCAAGGATTAACACGGAAGTATAAAACATCTCCATCTTTAACAATATAATCTTTGCCTTCAATTCTTAACTTTCCGTTCTCTTTACATTTTTCTGCACTTCCATACTTTATAAAATCTTCACAAGTTACCGTTTCAGCTCTTATAAAATTTTTTTCAAAATCTGTATGAATTACACTCGCAGCTTTAGGTGCAGACGTATTTTTTTTTACTGTCCATGCTCTACTTTCTTCAGGACCTGAGGTAAAAAAAGTATCTAGGTTTAATAAATCATAACCTTCTCTAATTAACTTATTAAGTCCAGTTTTGTCTAATCCAATTTCTTTCATGAAAGTTTCTCTTTCACTCTTATCTAAACCCATTATCTGATCTTCTATATCTGCACAAATAGTTACAACTTTTTCATTTGAAAATTTCATTTTAATGCTTTCTGTAAATTCGTTACCTTTAACCAAACTGTCCTCGTCGACATTGCAGACAATAATTTTTGGTTTTATGCTAAGCAAACCTAAATTCGTTAAAATTGTCTGATTTTCTAAGTTTATATTATCGTTAATCCCTTTGTCTAATGAATTTAATTTGTTTTCTAGAATTTCAATTTCTTTTGAATTCAGTAGTTTTTTTTTACCTTTTTCTAATTTTTTTTGAATAACATCCATATCTGCTAAAACAATTTCGGTTTTTATCGTTTCTAAATCGTTTATAGGATTTATTTCTGCATTAACGTGGGTAATTTTTTCTGACTTAAAGCATCTTACTAAATGTATAATAGCGTCTACTTCTCTTATATGAGATAAGAATTTATTACCAAGACCTTCACCTTTTGATGCACCTTTTACTAATCCAGCTATATCTACGAAAGTAATATTTGTGTAAATTTTTTTTTTTGATTTAGATAGCTCTGACAATTTATCAAGTCTACTATCCGCTACATCTACAATTCCAATATTTGGGTCAATTGTACAAAAAGGAAAATTAGCAGCTTCTGCATTTTTAGAAGCAGTTAAAGCATTAAATAGAGTTGATTTACCAACGTTTGGCAGACCAACTATTCCACACTTAAATCCCATTTAGATTTTGATTAACTTTACTTGAAAATAAGTCTATTTTTTTTTGTAATAAAGTTGGAACAGACTCTACAATGCTATCAGTTATCTCTTTTATTTTTTCTTCTTCATCTTCCTTAAAGTCTTCTAAAACATGGTTGTTAACTTTTTTTTTGTTTTTAGGGTGGCCAATTCCAACCCTTACTCTTGAATAATCTTTACCGATAAACTTGTCTATAGACTCAATACCATTGTGACCAGCACTTCCACCACCAAACTTTGCCTTAACTTTCCCTAGATCAATATCTAAATCATCATGGAAAACAATTACGTCTTTTGCATCTATTTTAAAATAATCAATAAGTTCTTTTACTGCAGTTCCTGAATTATTCATGAATGTAAGAGGTTTGATAGCATAAACTTTTTGACTATTAATATTCCCAGTTGTTAGCAAACCTTTAAATTTTGGTTTTTGTTTTGATAATTTAAAATGTTGATTGATTGCGTCTATAATTTTAAAACCAATATTATGACGATTATGGGTACTGTTAGGTCCTGGGTTACCTAGTCCAACTAGTAAAAGCATATCAAATTATTTCTTTTCAGCAGGTTTTTTTTCTGGAGCTGGTTTTTTGTCAACAGCTGGATCTTTGCCTTTTTCATCTTTTTTAGGCGCTTCACCTTCTTTTGCTGGCGTTCCTTCACTACCTTCTGCAGCAGCAGCAGCTTCTCCTTCGGCTCCTTCCGCAGCTTCACCTTCAGCTGCAGGTTTTTCTGGCTCTTTAACAATCGTTGGTGCAGCAACTGTTGCAATTACGAAATCTCTATCAGTGATAGTAGGTTTAACATCTTCAGCCAAATTAACTGAAGAAATTTTTATACTTGCTCCTATATCTAACCCTTCAAGGTCAATCATTATATCTTCTGGTATTTTATCTGCTGGACATTTCAACTCTACTTTTCTTCTCACTATATTTAATACACCACCTCTTTTTAAACCCGGTGAGTCTTCATGATTTTTAAATTTGACTGGAATATCTATAACTATTTTAGTTCCAGCAATAACTCTCATAAAATCAATGTGTATTGGCTCATCAGAAATTACATGATATGCCACTTCTCTAGGCAATGCTTTTTGTTTACTTCCTTCAATATCGAGTTCAATTATAGTTGACAAAAATGATTCTGAGCTAAGAAAATTTTTTATAGCTTTTTTTTCTATTGAGATCTTAGCGTTAGGGTCTTTACCTCCGTATAAAATTGCAGGTATTAATCCATCGGCTCTTAATTTGTTATTTTGGCCGCTGGTAACACTTTCTCTTTTGATTGCTTTTAAATTATTCATGTTATTATTTGGATGAGCTATATAACTCCACTTTTACAATAAAACAAGTGCTAATTGAACAAATCTGACACAGAATTTGAATTTGCTATTCTTTTTATGGCCTCTGCCATAAGAGATGAGATTGATAATACCTCAATTTTATTGTTATTTTTTATTTTTTGGTAATTATCAATTGTGTCAGTTATTATCAGTTTCTTGATCTTTGACTTTTTAATTTTTGAGACTGCTTCACCACTCAAAACGGCATGAGTAATGAATACATAAACATCAATTGCTCCAGCTTTTTTTAAAGCATCAACCGCATTAACAATTGTGCCTCCACTATCTATTATATCATCAACTATAATACATGTTTTGCCTTTTACATTTCCAATAATATTCATAACTTTTGACTGACCAGGTTTCGGTCTTCTTTTATCTATTATTGCCAAATCTGCTTTTATTCTTGTAGCAAGACCCCTGGTTCTTTGAGTCCCGCCAACATCAGGCGAGACACACACTAAATTTTTATTTTTAAGTTTTCTATTAATATATTTTGCAAACAATGGTGTAGTGAATAAATTATCTACTGGCATATCAAAAAAACCTTGTATTTGCCCTGCATGTAAATCTACAGTAACAACTCTGCTAGCTCCTGCGTTAGTGATTAAGTTTGCAACAACTTTTGCAGATATAGAAGTTCTCGGTGCAACTTTCCTGTCTTGTCTTGCATATCCATAGTAAGGGATTACAGCAGTAATATTTTTTGCTGATGATCTTCTTAAAGCATCAACAACAAGAAGAAGTTCCATCAAATTATCATTAGCAGGATTGGATGTAGATTGAATTACAAAAACACTATTACCTCTTATATTTTCATTAATTTCAATATAGATTTCTCCATCATTAAATCTTTTGATATTAGTGTTTACTAATTTTAGTTTTAGCTGTTTGGCGATATCTTTACTGAGCTTGGTATTGCTAGTTCCAGATAAAATTTTCATGAAATATATTTACTTATACAATTATTTTATAAAGTTTTCAAATTAATTAAGATTTATATTAAACAGATTGTAGAAATACATCTACCATAATCATTTTCACTAAGTTTTTGTGACCTTCTATAGCTAAAAAAGTTATTACGCTCTTGAAATGTATCAAGTTCGATATTATCTATATTGTTAATGCCTAGTTTTTTTAATTTATTATTAATATATCCTCTTATATCAAATAAAAACTTTCCATTATTTTGTTCTACGAAAAACAACAGATTTTTTTGTGATTCTTTCTCAAATTTTCGAACTAGATCCACACCAACTTCGTAGCTGCTAGGACCTATGCAAGGGCCTATAGCTACAAAAAATTCATTATCTTTATTTATAGATATAAATTTTGCTAATGTATTTTCTATTATTCCTGAGATACATCCTTTCCAACCTGCGTGAATACAACCGACAGAATTATTTTTTTTTTTCATACAAAATTATAGGTACGCAATCAGCAGTTAAAACTCCTATAACCAAACCTTTAGTCTGAGTAATCATAGCGTCTGAATTTAGTCTATTACCATTATTGTTTTCTTTAGTTACTATTAAAACTTTGTTACTATGAGTTTGATTCATAAGAATTAAATTCTTACCTTCCACACCCATTTGATTAGATACAATCTTTAAGTTATTTTTTATATCTAACGGATTGTCTTTCGAGCCCAAGCCACAATTCAAACTTTCGTAAATCCCTTTTGAAGTGCCACCAGTTTTTGAAAAAAAGCAATGTTTGATATTATTAATCTGATTTAATTTTTTCGAAAAATACATTATTTAAAACCCAACAAAAAATTTTTTTTTATTTTAAAAGCACAAATGACCTTAAACAATTCACCCATATATTTGCTGCTCAAAAGTCTTTCAAGCCTATAATAAAGGTCGGATTTTTCTTTAAAGTTCATTGTTTGACTTAAAATTTCTGCTCTTTTAAGAATTCCCATTTTTTTTAAAAAAAAACTTTGAGATACAACATTATTTACCATAAGGTTTTTACTTAATAAAACATTCCTTAATAAACTAAAATTTACTAAAGACGTTATGTCAGCTTCACCAATATTTTCAAATAAATTGTTATTCTTATGATTTTTTACTGACTGAATAGTATCTGTATTTTCTTGCTTTAAAAACCCGTAATCAATTAAAATAATACCACCGCTTAATCTTTTAATAGATTTTATTATTTTTTCTAATTCCTTAATGCCTAATTTTGGATACTCTATAAATGAAAAATTTTTCAAAAGATTAAATTTATTTAATTCCTCTACCTTTTTTTTTGAAACTTTTTTTAAAGAAAAGGTAATTTTCTTTTTTTTAATTATGACAAACTTTTCGTATATTTTCTGATTTATTTTAACAAATTGTTTGATTGGTATAGAGTCAAAAAATTCATTACCTAAAAAAATTGTTGGACCTTTTTTAATCTTTGAAAAATCATTTATCCAAGTTAATTTTTTTTCATTAATATTTCTTTTTTGTAATAATTTTAGACTTTTGCTTTTTTCATATAAAAAAATATTTAATGAGTCATAAAAAACTGGAAATTTTTTTGCAGTTTTGATTAAGACTCTACAAAGCTCCCCATTCCCTGGTCCAAGCTCTACGATATTAAAATTTTTTGGTTGATTAAGATGTTCCCACAGCGAAAAAATCCACAATGAAAGCATTTCACTAAATAAAAAAGAAATTCCGGGAGAAGTAATAAAATCTCCTTTTTTACCAAATGGTTTTTTTTTAACATAATATCCTTGATGTTTATTGTACAATACATTTTCAATAAACCTATCTAACGGCAGTTCTGTATGGCCCCCAAAAAAAATAAGTTCACTTTTTTTCATATTTAATTATTATAAAGATTAGAGTCCCAGCTATCATCATTAAAAAACTTAAGAAAGAACCCATACTAAACAAATTAAAAAGATATCCTAATTGAGGATCAGGTTCTCTAAAGATTTCTCCAATAATTCTAAACAAACCATAGAATATTAAAAAAAAACTTGAACAAACACCTATTTTAAAACTTTTATTAAAAATTAAAAAAGACATAATTAAAAAAAGTAACAAGCCCTCTAGCAATGCTTCATATAGTTGAGATGGATGTCTTGGTAAATTATCTATTTTTGGAAACACAACTGAAAATATAAAAGAAGTTGGCTTTCCATAAAGTTCACTATTTATAAAATTTGCAATTCTTCCAAGAAATAATCCAATTGGAGCGACTGCAGAAATTATATCAAGAAAAATTAAAGAACGTATTTTACGTTGTTTTGAAAAAATTATTGTTCCTACAACTATACCAATCAGTGCGCCGTGGAAAGACATACCTCCTTGCCATATTTTAAAGACATCAACTGGATTGTTGAGATAGTATGAAAAATTGTAAAAAAAAATGTAACCAAGTCTTCCTCCAACGATAATAGATATAACGATGTAACTTATCAGGTCATCAAATAATTTAGGATCAACACTTATCTGTTTGTCATTTATCTTAAAAGCTATAATTTTTTTTGCCATCCACCAACCAATTAGAATGCCAAAAATATAGGCAAGTGAATACCATCTAACTTCAAAAAAAGAAAAATTAAAAAATACAGGGTTTAAATTATGGGTAAACATTAAGAGTTTTATCTTAATTGATATTATTTTTCTTATCAACTAAGATCAGCTATGAACAGTTCTGAAAAATTATTAAAATTTGTATCAGATTTTATTGAAACTAGCTCTTTAGCATCCGAAGATTTAAAAAAAGAATTAATTAATAACCTCAAATTTAAAAAGGACAATTTAATTGAAAAATTTGACTTAGTCTCGAGAGAAGAATTTGACGTCTTGAAAAAAACGATAGAAAAACAACAAAAAGAAATTCAAAGGCTCATAAAATTAAAAAAAACTAAAAAGGCAAAGAGATCTTAACAGCCAAACCTTTATACCGACTATCACCAAGTTGTATGTTTCCCCCGTGAGATCTGATTACGTCTTCCACAATTGACATTCCTAATCCAACACCAGATTTGTTAAGGCTTCGACTTTTATCTAATCTATAAAAAGGCTTAAAAATATTTTTGTACTCATTAACAGGAACACCCGGTCCGTCATCTTCAATAGAAACTACTACTCGATTAGATGATTTTTTTACATCTATATAAACATTTTTTCCATAGGTTAGACCATTTTCTATAATATTATTAAAACATCTCTTTAAAGCATTCTTCCTAGCAATTAAAGTAACCTCCGCTGGGGAATTAATTTTTATATTTGCACTATTTTTTTCATCAATTATTTCTTGAAAAAAATTATTTAAATTTACAGGTGACGACTCCTCAACAACCTGAGTTTTTGCAAATTGTAAATATGTATTTAACATGGCTTCCATTTCATCTATATCTTTTGACATTTTCTCTGAAATATTTTTTTGGTCTAACATTGCGAGTTGTAATTTTAAACGTGTAAGAGGTGTTCTAAGGTCATGACTGATCCCTGACAACATTTCCGATCTTTGGTTTAGGTGCCTATTTATTCTTTTTACCATTCTATCAAACTCATATCCAGCCTTCCTAATCTCAGAAGCTCCTGAAGACTTAAACTCGTTAATATAATCACCTTTTCCAAAATTTTCTGCTGCTTTTGCCAAATTGATTATAGGCCTTGTTTGATTTTTTAAAAAAATAATCGCAATAAATATTAAAATAATTGAAGGTAGCGTGATCCAAAGTAAAAAAAGTCTTATTGATGATGTAGCAATTTTAGATTTTGGAAAAACAAATCTCATTATTTCATTTTTGTTTCTTATTTTTACTTCAACAGCATTTTTATATTTTGATGTTGTGAACCAATAGTTTCCATTTCCAAAAATTGACTTTAATTCTCTTCTCAAAGATCGATCCATTGGACTATACTTTCTCTCAGCTGAAATAACTGGTAAATCATCCAATTTTATATCAATTTCAAAATTGAAATTATTTTTGTAACTATCAGTTATAAACTCAAAAGTATTCTTATCGTTATTGTATATATCGTAAATAGTTTTTAGCTCTGAAACCAACGATCTGGTCATTCCCTTATTAGCTTTAATCCATATACTGTCAAAAAAAACAACTGTAATAATAACTTGTAAAATAATAGTAGGGGCAGCAACTATAATTAAAGATCTATAAAACAAACCTTTTGGTAAAATTTTTTTAAAAATGCTATTCAATCCAAATGACATATCCTGACCCTCTAATCGTTTGTAAATATTTCGGTTTTTTTGGGTTTATTTCAATTTTTTGTCTTAACCTTGTAATCATTACGTCTATCGATCTTTCTTGTGATATACTTGAAATTTCTCCTATTTGAACTCTTGAGAAAGTATTTCCTGGATTTGATAACATTTCTATTAGCACATTTTTTTCAGCGTTATTAATTTTACTCACTTTATCTTTTAAGCTAATTGACATTCTATTTAAATCTATTTTAGCTTCGCCAACTTTAATAATCTTGCTCATATCTATTTTTTTACTTTTGGAGATAATATTTTTTATTCTTAACAGAAGCTCTTTAGGCTCAAAAGGTTTTCCTAAATAATCATCAGCACCTATTTCTAAACCATGAACTCTACTCTCAACCTCACCTTTTGCTGTCAAAAGAATAATTGGTACACTTATCTTTTTTTTTAATTCTTTGGTTAATTCAAATCCGGATTGACCAGGCATCATTACATCAAGAACCATTAAATCAAATTTAAAATAGTTTATTTTTATTTTTGCTTCCGAAGCATTTTTTGCAGTAGATACAATAAAGTTATTTTCTTCAAGGTACTCTTTTACCAAACTTCTTATTCTGTCGTCGTCATCTACCATTAAAATATGAAATTTTTTATTATCCATTTATTATCCTGTTTAAAACTTCTTTAAATTTAACAACAGAGTCGGGCTCTGAGTTTTTTAACGCGTTGAAAATTCTTTTTTTTTGTTTTTCATAGATCTTTTCGAAAAAAATTTTACCTCCACTATCTAAGTAAAGTTTTTTTTTTCTAGTATCATCCTCATCTTTCACTTGTTTAATCATTTTTGATTTTATCAAATCTCTCAAGACTCTATTTATACTTTGTTTGGTAATTTTTAGTTTAAATATTAATTCACCGAGACTCACTCCAGGATTTCTCTCAATTAAATTTAATGCTCTAAGATGAGCTGGACCAAAGAATTTTTTTTTTAAAATTATTTGAGGATCTGAAAAGGTTTCTCTATAAGCATAAAAAAGCAATTGAATAAAATCCTTAATTTGTTCGTCTTTAAGATATAAAAGATCTTTCATAATTGGTAAGTTATATTGACTTATTGTATTAAGAAATATACTTTTTTGTAACAAAAAAATCGATATATTATAATTTATTTATGGAAACCGTGCCTTATGACAAAAGATCAGGAAAAATTTGGTTTAATGGAAAGCCAGTAGATTGGAATAAAGCTAACATTCATGTACTTAGTCATGGACTCCATTATGCGAGTTGTGTTTTTGAGGGAGAAAGAGTTTATGACGGAGAAATTTTTAAACTAAAAGAGCATACAGAAAGATTATTTTATTCCGCAAAAAGAATGGGAATAAAAATTCCTTTTGATCAGTCAGAGATAAATGACGCTTGTAAAAATATTGTAAACATTCAGAAAGTTCAAAACGGTTATGTTCGCCCGGTTATTTGGAGAGGGAGTGAAATGATGGCAGTTTCAGCACAAAAAAATAAAATTCACGTCGCAATCGCAACTTGGGAATGGGGATCTTATTTCGACCCAAAGTTAAAACTAAATGGAATAAAACTAAATATTTCTTCTTGGAGAAGACCAAATCCAAATTCTGTTCCCTGGGATACAAAAGCGGCTGGATTATATATGATCTGCACACTTTCAAAACATGATGCTGAAAGCAAAGGTTTTACTGACTCACTTATGTTAGATCACGACGGAAATATAGCAGAAGCAACTGGAGCAAATATTTTTTTTAAAAACTCAGAGGGAGAAATTCATACTCCTACTCCTGATTCATTCCTTGATGGTATTACTAGGCGAACAGTAATTGATATAGCAAAAAAGAAGGGCATCAAAGTAGTTGAAAGAAAAATAAAACCAGAAGAAATGAAAAACTTTGTAGGATGTTTTTTAACAGGAACAGCTGCCGAGATAACCCCTGTTTCTCAAATTGATAATTACAATTTTAAAGTTTGTAACATAATCACTAATTTAAATGATAATTATCAATCTTTAGTAAGAAAAAAACCTGCAGCTTAATTTCTTTTTTTGTCCTCATTAATGGCATGATCAATACCCTTTACTAAATAATCATAACCTGTGTAAATTGTTAAAAACGCAGAAGCCCATAAAAGAATTATACCTATCGTTTGAGCATTGTAATTCTCAAAGTTAATTATTTTATTACCACTTTCTCCAGTTAATAGAATAGCGATAGAAAACATCTGAAGAAAGGTTTTAAATCTTGCAAGACTTGATACCGGCATAGTTACATTAACTTTTGCAAGAAACTCTCTAAGACCTGATATAAGAATTTCTCTAGTCAAAATTATTATAGCGGCAATTACTTCGTAATTTTTTATTGTGTTATTCATAACTAATAAAATTAGTGCAGCTGCAACTAGTATTTTATCAGCTATTGGATCGAGCAATTCTCCTAGTTTAGATTCTTCTTTAAAAATTCTAGCTAATAATCCGTCTAAATAATCTGTAAAACTTGCTATTACGAACAAAAAGAAAGGAATAAGATCTCCAAAAAAACCAGGCAAAAAAAATGAAACAACAAACACTGGAACTATAATTATTCTTCCGATTGTAAGTATATTTGGAATTTTAATGTTCATTCGTGAAAATAATTATATATTTTCTTTGCTATATTGTCTTCTATTCCTTCAACAGCCTTTAATTCATCAAAACTTGCTGATTCAACCGATCTAGCTGAGCCAAAATGATTTAATAAAGCTCTTTTTCTCTGCTTACCTATACCTGTAATTTGATCTAGTAAAGATTTACTTAAACTTTTTTTTCGTTTTGCTCTGTGAGAACTGACTGCAAATCTATGAGCCTCATCTCTTAATCTTTGTATAAAGAAAAGAAGAGGATCATTTTTTTCAAATTTATAAGCCTTATTTTCATAAAACATTGTCTCATCACCAGCGTTTCTATTTTTTCCCTTAGCTATAGCTATGATTGGCATTTCATGCAAACCAAGTTCATTTAATACTTCTCTGCTTACTGAATACTGTCCTTTGCCTCCATCCACCATTATAAGATCTGGAAGTGATAATGAACCTGCTTTTTCCTTTACGGCTTTCGAGAATCTTCTGAACAAAACTTCTTTAAGCATTCCATAATCATCCCCCTTAACAGTCTCGTTTTTTATATTAAATTTTCTGTATCTTTTTTTTTCAAAACCCTCGTTTCCAAAAGTAATTAAAGCACCTATGCAATCAGTACCCTGTATATGACTGTTATCATAAACTTCAATAAGGCCTGTATTTTGATTAATTTCGAACTTAGAAAAAAGTTGTTCAATTAAATTTGTGTTGCTTTGTGTATCGTAAAGTTTTTGAGTTAACGCTTGTTTAGCGTTTTTTTTAGCTAAATTAGATAAGCTTATTTCTTCTTTAGTTTTGGCTTCTTTAATAATGATATTTTTATCTTCTTTTCCGCTAAAAGCTTTTTCCAACAATTTTTTTTCAATAATTTTATAATTTGTAATAATTAATTCAGGAATAGTTTTATTTTCGTAAAACTGTGAAATAAAAGAAGATAAAATATTTTCTAATTTTTCATCGGGATCATGTTTTGGGAAAAATGCCTGATTTCCCCAGTTTTGCTTAGACCTAAAAAAAAATATTTGTATACAGGTTTTACCCGAATCTTTATAAATACTTATTACATCTGCTTCATTTAGATTAGTTTGGTTAATTTTTTGAGAAGACTGAATTTGCGTTAGTGCTTTTATTCTGTCTCGAGCAATAGCAGCTTTTTCATAATCTAGTTCTTTGCTAGCTACTTCCATTTCTTTAGATAATTTTTTTTGTATTTTTCTTGATTTTCCAGCAATAAAATCTACGGCATCATTGACTGTTTTTTTGTAGTTGTTTTCTTCAACATGACCGACGCAAGGAGCAGAACATCTTTTTATTTGATAAAGTATACAAGGCCTTTCTCTATTTTTAAAAACAGTGTCATCACAAACTCTTAATAGGAATATTTTTTGAAGTATTTTTATTGTCCAATTAGCAGATCCTATCGAAGCAAAAGGACCAAAGTAATAACCATCTCTATTTTTTTTCCCTCTTAATTTAGTAAGTTGCGGCCACTTGTCTTTGTGTCCAATAAATATATAGGGAAAAGACTTATCATCTCTTAATAAAATATTAAACCTCGGCTTATGTTTCTTAATTAAATTTGCTTCTAAAAGCAGAGCTTCACTCTCATTTGTTGTTGTTGTAATTTCAAGATATTTTGTTAAAGACAACATTCTTTCAGTTCTAATAGCCAAGTTGCTGTCAGATACGTAACTTTTTAACCTGTTAGGAATATTTTTTGCTTTTCCGATATATAGAATTTCTTTTTTAGAACTTAACATTCTATATACACCAGGATTTTTAGGTAATAATGGAATTTTATCTTTAATTACTTTTTTTCCTAAATCTAAATTATTTATCATAATCTTTTTTTTACAATTTCAATTCCAACTGAAGAGGTGTTTTTAATAATTTGAGTTTTTTCAATTTTTAATTTTATTTTTTTTATATTAATATTGCAAAATAATTTAGAAAAAATCTCTTCTGCTAAAGTTTCCAGAAGTTCATAGTGTTTATCTTCTGCAATTTTAGTTATTTCTCTAATTATTGCTTCATAGTTTACAATACTATTAAGCTTATCTTCAGAGGGAAAAAGAGATGGGTTTATATCTATATTAATATTAAATTTTACTTCTTGTTTTTTTGTTTTTTCAAAGTCGTGAATACCTATTGAAATAAAAAGAGTTAAATCATTTATTATAATTTTTCGTTTGTAAGAAAAATTTTCTTTAGATTTAAACTTTATTATCTTAAATTTTTTTTTTTTCATTCTTTAGTATTTATTATATCTGGTGTTTCCCACGCAAGTGATTGTCCGCTATCTACACTTACAATTTGACCTGTAATATTATCATTATCAATAAAATATTTAACTGTTTTACAGATATTTTTCGAATCTACTTTTTCCTTAAGAATTAGTGATTTCCATTGTTTCTTAAAATGTTTTTCAGATTGTCTTTTGTTTTTTATTGTCGGGCCTGGTGCAATACCATTAACTCTGATATTTGGCGCTAGTTTCATAGCTGAGGTTTTTGTAAGTGTTTGAAGACCAGTTTTACTTAATGTATAGGAGAAAAAAAACGGAGTTAATTTAAATATTCTTTGATCAATAATATTTATTATATTCCCCTTTTCTGATTTAAGATACTTCTTAAAATCTTGAGTCAATATAGCAGGAGCCTGCAGGTTAACGAGCATATGTTTGTTGAAACTCTTTTCATTAAAATTATTTAAATCATCCTTTTCAAAAATTGAGGCATTGTTTATTAAACAATCGACTCCTCCCATCATTTTGAATGATTGAGAAATAATTTTTTTTGTTTGTGATATTTTAGTTAAATCTGCTTTAATTAAAAATATTTTTGAGCCTAAATTTTCAAGATAATTTTTTAATTTTTTCACTTCTTTTGATGATTTGTTATAATGCAGCGTGAGTTGTCTATCGTAACCTGCTAAAGATTTTGCGATTGCAGCACCTATTCTAGTTGCACTTCCCGTGATAATTATTTTTTTGGCTTCCATTTTTTTTGCTGTCTTTTAGTTTTTGATCCTGGTGTTCCAAGCGTAGATCTACCTTTAGGATAGACTTTATTTTTTAAGTTATACTGACTTATCTTCGGGTTCAACGTAATCTCTAACTCACTTGCTTCAAGCTTTCTTATTTCATCTCGTATTTTGGCTGCTTCTTCAAAATCTAAGTTAGCTGCAGAGTCTTTCATTTTTTTATTAAGACTTTTAAGATGTTTTTTAAGGTTTCCCCCAATATTAGACTCTTTAAAATTTATGTAGTCTTTTTCATAGACCGACTGTAAAATGTCTCCTATATCTTTTTTAATAGATTCAGCAGTAATATTATTTTTTTTATTATACTCCACTTGTTTGCTTCTTCTACGGTCGGTTTCTTTTGTTGCTTTAGAAATACTATTAGTAATTTTATCTGCGTATAGAATAACTTTTCCATCAATGTTTCTAGCAGCCCTTCCAATAGTTTGTATTAGAGATGTCTCAGATCTTAAAAAACCTTCCTTATCAGCATCAAGAATTGCAACTAATGCACATTCCGGAATATCTAAGCCCTCTCTTAATAAATTAATCCCAACTAAAATATCAAAAACCCCTAACCTTAAATCTCTGATAATCTCAATTCTTTCCAAAGTATCTATATCTGAGTGCATGTATCTTACCTTAAGGCCATTCTCGTGAAGATACTCTGTCAAATCTTCAGCCATTTTTTTTGTTAAAGTTGTTGCTAAAACTCGGTAGCCTCTCTCAATAATTTTTGCAGCTTCATGCATTAGATCATCTACTTGAGTTTTAGCAGGCCTAATTTCTACTGGAGGATCAATTAATCCAGTTGGTCTTATTATTTGATCTATATGTTTATTATTTGTTTGTTTTAATTCCCAAGGTCCTGGTGTAGCAGAAACAAATACAGTTTGAGTTCTCATCATATCCCATTCTTCAAACTTAAGTGGTCTATTGTCCATACATGAGGGGAGCCTAAAACCATATTCAGCTAATGTACTTTTTCGTGTACGATCTCCTTTGTACATCCCATTCAGTTGAGGAACTGTCACATGACTTTCATCTACAAATATAATTGCATTGTCTGGAAAATATTCAAATAAAGTTGGTGGCGGTTCTCCAGATTTTCTTCCTGATAAATATCTTGAATAGTTTTCAATGCCAGCGCATGTTCCTGTAGCTTCAATCATTTCTAAATCAAACTTAGTTCTTTCTCTTAACCTTTGCTCTTCTAACAATTTATTATCTGCACGGTGTTTTTTTAGCGTCTCTGCTAACTCGGATTTTATTTGCCTTATAGCTTGTTCCATTGTTGGCTTAGGAGTTATGTAGTGACTATTTGCGTAAATTTTTATTGTTGAATAATCATTAGTTTTTTCACCTGTCAGAGGGTCAAATTCCTCAATTTTTTCTAATTTATTAAAATTAAAACTTATTCTCCAAGCTCTATCCTCCAAGTGTGAAGGAAAAATTTCTAAATTTTCTCCTCTAACTCTAAAAGTTCCTCTAAAAAA
>MDTB01033221.1_pt1 | contig 67964 bp, 72 predicted proteins | sample 811161 | NCBI WGS metagenome assembly MDTB01 (sample SAMN05326650, study PRJNA326480) | marine metagenome | isolation source: seawater | place: Mediterranean Sea | collected 2009
GGTTGCGGCTGCGTCTATAGCACAAGTTCATAAAGCGCAGATAAATGATAACGGTACTATCAAAGATGTAGCAATAAAAATTCTAAGACCCAATATCAAGAAAATATTTAACCAGGAAATAGATGCAATAATGCTTTTTGCTTATTTAATCGAGTCACTTGTTAAAAAGACTCAGAGGTTAAAATTAATTGAAGTCGTTTTCCTATTAAAAGAGATTACTAATCTTGAAATGGACCTAAGATTCGAAGCTGCTGCTGCAAATGAATATGCAGAAAATACTAAAAACGATGTTGGATTCAGAGTACCTCAAATTTATTGGAATTTTACAAGTGAGAATGTAATGACATTAGATTGGATTGATGGAATTTCAATAAGAGAAACTCAAGAACTAAAAAATCGGAACTTCAATACTGATAAAATTGCTGAAGATATAATTCAAAATTTTTTAAGGCATGCTGTAAGAGATGGTTTTTTTCATGCCGATATGCATCAAGGAAATATATTTATAGATAATAATGGCCATATAGTTCCAATAGATTTTGGAATAATGGGAAGACTAGATAAGGTAAGTAAAAGATTTTTAGCAGAAATACTGTTTGGTTTCATTCAAAGAGATTATCGCAAAGTTGCTGAAGTTCATTTAATTGCAGGCCTGGTTCCAAAGGAAGTTCCAATTGATGATCTTGCTCAAGCGCTACGATCAATAGGTGAACCAATATTTGGTCAAACTGTAAAAGATATTTCTGGTGGAAAGCTTTTAAAGCAGTTATTTGATGTAACTGAAAAATTCAATATGCAAACTCAACCACAGCTTTTGATGTTACAGAAAACTATGGTTGTAGTTGAAGGAGTAGCAAGAAAATTAAATCCTAACACTAACATTTGGACAACATCAAAACCTGTTCTTGAAAACTGGCTTAAGGAAACAAAAGATCCAATTACAAAGATGAATGAAACACTTCAAAATACATCTGAAGTTATTAAAAGATTACCAGAATTTCCTGAAATTATGGATAAGGCAAATCAAGCTCTTACCTATTTAGCAAGTGGCCAAATTCCACAAAATTCGAACTCCTATAATACTTTTAATGCAAAAAAATCTGAAATGATTGCATTTAGAAACCAATCTATTATTGGTTTATTAGTCCTTGTAATTATTGGATTATTGGTATTTTAATTTAACTCATGAAAAGTTTAATTAATAAAAAAATTTTATTCGTAATCTGTGGTGGAATATCAGCTTACAAGACACTAGAAACTATTAGGTTATTTAAAAAAAATAATGCAGAGATAAAAACTATTTTAACTAAAAGTGCAAAAGAATTTGTGACCTCTTTATCTGTTGCTTCATTATCCCAAGGCAAAGTTTATGATGATTTATTTAGTTTAGAAAATGAAACAGAAATGGACCATATCGCTCTATCAAGATGGGCAGATGTAATAATTGTAGCTCCTTCAACAGCAAATACTATAACAAAACTAAGTATGGGCTTATCTGAAGATTTGGCCTCAACAGTAATTCTTGCTTCTAACAAACAAGTATTTTTAGCTCCAGCAATGAACGTAAGAATGTGGGAACACCAATCAACAAAAAATAATACTCAAAAATTGAGGGATTATGGTTATAAATTTATTGGTCCTGATAAAGGAGATATGGCCTGTGGTGAATATGGAGAAGGAAAAATGGCAGAACCCTTAGCGATCTATGAAAAAATTTATGATTTTTTATTAAAAAGAGATAATAATAAGAACATAAAAGCTCTGGTAACTGCAGGTCCAACAAATGAATATATAGATCCCATTAGATTTATCACAAATAAATCAAGTGGAAAACAAGGTTATGAAATTGCTAAATCTTTGTCAAAGAGAGGTTTTGATACCACATTAATATCTGGACCTACTAATCTAGAAATTGATGATAATATAAATCTAATCAGAGTAGAAACTGCTGAAGAAATGTTTAAAGCTACTCAAAAAAGTTTACCAGCCGATGTTGCTATATTTGCTGCTGCTGTAGCAGACTTTAAAATTAAAGAAGAGTATCAACAAAAAATAAAAAAAACAGAAAATTTTAGCCTTAGCTTAGAAAAAAATATTGATATTTTAACCTATGTATCAAATCATAATTCTATGAGACCCAAACTTGTAATTGGTTTTGCAGCTGAAACAAATGAGTTAGATAAAAATGCAATTATAAAGCTCAAAAATAAAAACTGTGACTGGATCATAGCAAACGATGTGTCAAGAAAGGATAGTGGTTTTGACTCTGATTATAATGAAGTAACAATCCATTATAAAAAAGAAACTAATAATGGAGAAAAACTATTTCTTAAAAAAAAATCTGAAATATCAGAGGAAATTGTAGATAGAATTGTTGCCCAAATCAATTAATGGTAAAAATATTAGTCAAAAAATTAAATCCAAAAGTGAAGCTTCCTGAATACAAAACTAATGGCTCTTCAGGTATGGATTTAATGGCATTTATAAAAGATCCCATAACTATTAAATCAAAATCTTCTTCATTAGTTTCAACAGGACTATCAATTGCTTTTTCCAAAAACTATGAAATTCAAATTAGACCAAGATCAGGACTAGCTGCAAAAAATAGTATTAGTATTTTAAATACACCAGGCACAATTGATAGTGATTACAGGGGGGAATTAAAAGTTATTCTTTACAATCATGGAAATCACGAATTTATTGTGAACAATGGAGACAGGATTGCTCAAATAGTTTTAACTCCTATCGAAAAAATTGAATTAGAAGAGACAGATCACCTGCCTGAAACGATAAGAGGTGATGGCGGACTTGGTTCTACAGGTAAATGAATTTTAAATTAAAAAAAAATCAAATAGAAAGATTCTCAAGACAAATTGTTTTGAAAGATATAGGTATAATAGGCCAAAAAAAAATTTTTCAGTCTAGGGTATTGGTAATTGGTATGGGAGGTTTAGGTTGCCCAGTTGCAGAGTTTTTAACAAGAGCTGGCGTTGGTTTGTTGGGTATAATTGACTCAGATAAAGTAGATTTAACTAATATACATAGGCAGAGCTTGTACAGTAATGATGATATCGACAAATTTAAAGTCAAAGCCGCAAAAAAAAAATTAAACAAAATAAATTCAGAAACTAAAATAATTTGTTACAATATAAGATTAAATAAATTAAATTTTGGTAAAATAGTTAAAAATTATGATTACGTAGTCGATGGATCAGATAATTTTCAAACAAAATTTTTAATAAATGATTTTTGTAAAAAAACAAAAAAATTTCTAATATCTGGTGCGATAAGTAAATTTGATGGTCATATATTTACTTTTGATTTCAGGAATATAAAGACACCTTGTATAAGATCGTTTTTTCAAGAAGAAAAAGTTTCAGAGGACATATTTAATTGTGAGTATGAGGGAATTTTAGGTACTGTAGCTGGAATTGTTGGTACTATCCAGGCGAATGAAATTCTAAAAAAAATTTTGGGTATTGGTAAGGATTTAAATGGCCATATTTTAATTTTAGATTTATTAAATTTTGATTTAAGGAAAGTAAAATTAAAAAAGATTAAATATGTTACTTAAGTTCAAGATTAAAAAAATTATTATAATTTATTTTATTCTGTTTTTTTCTTCAATAAGTTATGGTGATGAAATTTTTCTTTCTTTAAAAAAAAATAAAGTAAATGTTAGGTACGGTCCTAGTTTTAATTCTCCAATTAAATTTGTTTATAAAAAAATCAATTTACCAATTAAACAGATAGACAAAAAAGAAAATTTTAGAAGAATAATTGACTTTAAAAATAACAGTGGATGGATCCACGTATCCCAATTAAAAAAAGTTAATTCAGTTATTACACTTAAAGAGAAAATTTTATTTCAAAAACCCTCATTTTTTTCTAAACCGATAGCAAAAATAGAGAAGGATAGAATTTTGATTATTGAAAAGTGTAGTGAGATTTGGTGTATGATAAAATCAGAAAATCTGAAAGGATGGATAAAAAAAAGTTACACATGGGGTGCTATTAATTAAAATTTAAAAAGGACTTTCAAGAACACACGCAACTAAATGAATTCTAGCTTGCTCACCGCCATTAAAAAAATTATGATATTTTGTATTATTTGTAATCCAAACCTTTCCATCTGCTGGAAGGTGCTTTGCAACATTTTCGATGACCATCGAACACCCTTTATTAGTGACAATTGGCACATGAAGTCTACATTCAGGGTCTTTATGCCAACTCAAAGTTGATCTAGGTTCTTTTAAAAGCAATCTTACTCTTCCAAGTTTAAATCTTTTGCTCAGTGTGCAATAAACTTCTTTAAAGTATGTATTTTCGAATTCAGGAATTAACTGAGTGTATTTAGACTCATCTATATCAAAATCTCTAGAAACTTCTTTTCCAGTTTCGTCGGCAATTGTCCAATATTTTCCTCTTACATTGTTTCCCTCAATTGAACTTTTATCATTTGGAATTTGATTTAGTGGAATTGCACCAAAATGTGTGACACCAGGAGAATTAAATTTTTTTGTTTCTAAAATTTTATTCAAATCATCTCTTAGCCTTGAAATATCAAAATTAAGATTTGGAACTTCATAGAAGTCATCAAAGCTTATTGTTGCCATATTTTGTCTCGCTTTTTTGAGTTTAATTTAATTTCAAATCAAATCGATCTGAATTCATAACTTTTACCCATGCTGCAATAAAATCTTTAACAAATTTTTCAGCTGAATCCTCACATGCATAAACTTCTGCTAGAGCTCTTAACTGAGAATTTGAACCAAAAATTAAATCAACCCTTGTTGCTTTCCATTTAGTTTTTTTAGTTTTTCTATCTCTTCCTACAAATGTTTGCTCTGATTTATCTTCTTCTTTCCAAGTAATATTCATATCTAATAAATTTATGAAATAATCATTGCTAAGAGCGCCAGGTTTATTTGTGAAAACACCATATTCTGAGCCATCGAAATTTGTATTTAAAACTCTCATCCCGCCTATAAGCACAGTCATTTCTGGTGATGTTAGACCCATTAACTGAGCCTTATCAACCAATTTTTCTTCAGCAGAAACATTTGAACTTCCTCCATTTAGATAATTTCTGAAACCATCTGCTTGAGGCTCAAGAAGACCAAAAGAATTGACATCCGTCTGATCTTGTCTAGCATCTCCTCTGCCAGCTGAAAATGGAACATTAATTTTATAACCAGCTTTTTTAGCTGCCATTTCTACACCAACACCGCCTGCCAAAACAATTAAATCAGCCATTGATACACTTTTATTTTTGCTATCAAATTTGCTTTTAATTTTATTTAAAGCTTTAATTACTAATAAGAGTTTTTTTGGATTGTTAACTTTCCAACTTTTTTGAGGTTCTAGCATTATTCTTGCACCGTTAGCTCCACCTCTTTTATCTGACCCTCTAAAAGTTGATGCAGATGCCCATGCTGTAGAAACTAAATCTGAGATAGATATTTTTGATTTAGAAACCTTAGCTTTCAAATCTTTAATATCCTTAGATTTGAGTTTATATTTTGGTTTGTCAATAGGATCTTGCCAAATTAATTGTTCTTTTGGAACATCACTGCCAAGGTAACAAACTTTAGGACCCATGTCTCTGTGAGTTAATTTAAACCATGCTCTTGCAAATGCGTCATGAAACTCTTTTGGGTTTTGATGAAAATGTTTTGTAATAGGCCCGTAACTCGGATCAACTTTCATTGATATATCTGTTGTTTGCATCATGGGTGGATGAAGTACACCTTTTTCATGAGCATCAGGAACCATTTTTATTTTTTGACCATTTTTCTTTGGTGTCCACTGATGAGCACCTGCAGGGCTTTTTGTGAGTTCCCAATCATGGCCATATAAACAATCTAAATATCCCATGTCCCATTTAATAGGGTTTTGCGTCCAAGCGCCTTCAATACCACTACTTATTGCATCAACTCCTTTTCCAGATTTATAACCACTATTCCATCCTGTTGATTGATCTTGAAGTCTTGATGCTTCTGGATCAGGACCTTTATATGACTCCGATGCTGCACCATGGGATTTTCCAAACGTATGTCCACCGGCCACTAGTGCTGCTGTTTCATAATCATTCATAGCCATTCTTCCAAAAGTTTCCCTGATATCATGTGCAGCAAGTTTTGGATCAGGGTTAGCATCTGGACCTTGTGGATTAACATATATTAAACCCATGTGTGAGGCCCCTAATGGCTGCTCTAAATCTCTTTTTCCACTATATCTTTCAACGCCTAGCATTTCTTTTTCTGAACCCCAGTAGATATCATCTTCTGGCTCCCAGATGTCTGTTCGGCCCGCTCCAAAACCAAAAGTTTTAAAGCCCATTGAGTCCAAAGCTACGTTTCCAACTAATATAAAAAGATCTGCCCATGAAATTTTTCTTCCATATTTTTTCTTAATTGGCCATAAAAGTAGTCTTGCTTTATCTAAGTTTACGTTATCTGGCCAAGAGTTTAGTGGAGCAAATCGTTGATTTCCTGTTCCAGCGCCGCCTCTGCCATCACCAGTTCTGTAAGTTCCTGCAGCATGCCAAGCTAGTCGAATAAATAATGGGCCATAATGACCATAATCTGCTGGCCACCATTCCTGTGAGTCGGTCATTAATTTTTTTAAATCTTTCTTTAATGCTTTATAATTAAGTTTTTTAAATTCTTTAGCGTAACTGAATTTCTTTTCCATAGGATTAGATAAACTTGAATGCTGACTAAGAATTTTAAGATTTAGACTATTTGGCCAAAAGTCTCGAACTGTCTGGCCTCTTCCTGCAGAAAATTTAGCAGGTGTGCCTGCTCCTGTGAAAGGACATTTGCTTAACTCTGTGTTTTTAAAAGATTTATCTTTAAAATTTTCAGTGCTCATTTAATTACCTATAATTATGTTGTTAAAAGTGTAGTTTATAATGATTCTAAATAAGTGTCAATTGGTTAAAAATGACGCTTAATTAATAAGTAACTTAGTCTTCAAGTTTTACTAGAACCTCAACAGACTTAATTTTCTTTCCATTAATTTTTCTTTTAATGTTTATTGGTCCTACATCATAATTTTCTAGATCAATCAATTTTTCGTCTTTTAGATCATAAAAATGGTGATGATCTGTAACGTTGGTGTCAAAATAAGTCTGATTTGAATTTAAAGGAATTTGTTTTAAGTATCCTTTTTTTTCAAAAGCATGAACTGTATTATAAACTGTTGCCAAAGATATTTTATTATCTAACTTAGCTTTAATTTTTTGCTGTAAGTCATTAATTGTAAAATGAAAAGTTTTTTCGGTGTTAAACAATACCTCACATATTTGAAGTCTTTGTTTGGTAGGTCGTAATCCAGAATTTCTTAATTTATCTATATATTTCACTTTTTAAACATATTGTTAGTTATAATTATTCTAAAGTAGTAGTATAATTATATTATATAATGGTAAAATCAAGTAAATAAGAGTACTCAATTTTATGAAAAAAAACTCTTACTCATATAATGAGCTCATCAATTGTGGTGAGGGAAAATTGTTCGGTCCAGGGAACGCAAAATTACCACTTCCACCAATACTAATGTTTGATAGAATTACACAAATTAATAATGATAAAGGCGCTTTTAACAAAGGTTCATTAAGTGCTGAATTAGACATTAAAAAAGATCTTTGGTTTTTTGACTGTCATTTCCAAAATGATCCTGTCATGCCAGGATGCTTAGGGTTAGATGCTATGTGGCAATTAGTTGGTTTTTTTTTAGGCTGGATAGGAAATCCAGGAAAAGGAAGGGCTTTGGGAGTTGGAACAGTGAAGTTTACAGGTGAAGTCTTGCAGAATGTTAAACTTGTTAGATATGAAATTGATATGAAAAAAATTATGTCTCCTGGTGGAACCACAGTAGGGCTAGCCAATGGAATTCTTTTAGCAGATGAGAAAAAAATTTACTCAGCAGATAACCTAAAGGTAGGGCTATTTAAGTAAAATGAGAAGAGTAGTAATAACTGGTTTGGGAATAGTTTCTTGCTTAGGTAATAGTCAAGAAGAAGTTCATAAATCATTACTAAATTCAAAATCTGGAATATCGTTTAGTGAAGAATATAAAGAGCATAATTTAAAAAGCCAAGTTCACGGTAAACCATACATAAAACTTGAAGATTATATTGATAGAAAAACTATTAGATTCATGGGTTCTGGATCTGCTTATAATTATATAGCCATGAAAGAAGCTATTCAAGACTCTGGGCTCGAAGAGAAAGAAGTAAGTAACTTTAAAACTGGAATTGTTATGGGTTCTGGGGGACCTTCAATTGAAAATGTGATTTTAGCAGCTGATAAAACTAGAGCTAAAACTCCAAAATTGATGGGACCGTTTATAGTTCCAAGAACTATGGCTAGTACTGCGTCAGCTACACTTGCTGTTCCCTTCAAGATTAAAGGTACGAACTACACTATGAGTTCGGCATGTGCAACAAGTGGTCACTGTATTGGAAATTCTATGGAATTAATTCAAATGGGTAAACAAGATATAGTTTTTGCTGGAGGTAGTGAAGAAATTCATTGGGCTATGACTGCGATGTTTGATGCTATGACAGCTTTATCATCTAAATACAATGATACACCAGAAACCGCCTCTAGAGCTTATGATAAATCAAGAGACGGTTTTGTAATTGCTGGAGGTGGGGGAGTATTAGTACTTGAAGAATATGAACACGCTAAAGCAAGAGGAGCTAAAATATATGCAGAATTAACCGGTTATGGAGCGACTTCAGATGGTTACGACATGGTAGCACCATCAGGTGAAGGAGCTATAAGATGTATGAAAATGGCGATGTCAACGACTAAAAATAAAATTGATTATATTAATACCCACGGAACATCTACACCAGTTGGGGATATCACAGAATTAAATGCTGTGAAAAAAACGTTTGAAAGTGAAATTCCAAAAATAAGTTCAACAAAATCTTTATCAGGTCACCCTTTGGGAGCTGCATCAGTTCATGAAGCAATATATTGTTTAATTATGATGAAAAATAATTTTATAGCAGGTTCTGCAAACATAATTGAGATGGATGAAGACGCTAAAAAATTCCCAATAGTTTCTAAAACAGAAAAAGGAGTAACTTTAAACACTGTAATGTCTAATAGTTTTGGTTTTGGTGGTACTAACGCAGCTTTAATCTTTGAAAAGGTTTGATTTATGAGTTTAATGAAAGGTAAAAAAGGTTTAATAATGGGTGTTGCTAACGAGAGATCTATAGCTTGGGGTATTTCACAAAAACTAGCGGAGGCAGGAGCTGAGCTTGCTTTTACTTATTTAGGGGATGCTCTCAAAAAAAGGGTTGTTCCTTTAGCTGAAAAGTTAAATTCAAAAATTACATTCAGTTGTGATGTAGAAAAAAAAGAGGATATAACTAAACTATTTGAAGACATTAAATCACAATGGGGTAAAATTGATTTTGTAGTTCATGCAATTGCGTTTTCAGACAAATCAGAACTATCTGGAGAATATTTAAATACTACTAGAGAAAACTTTTTAAGAAGCATGCAAATTTCATGCTTCTCATTTACTGAAATTGCAAAAGAAGCATCTAAAGTAATGAAAGAGGGTGGGAGTTTAATCACTCTAAGTTATGAAGCCAACAAGGCTATCCCAAATTACAATGTGATGGGCGTATGTAAAGCAGCATTAGAGTCAAGTGTTAAATATTTAGCTAGAGATTTAGGAGCAAAAGGAATGAGAGTAAACGCTATTAGCGCTGGACCTATTAAAACATTGGCAGCATCAGCTATCGGAGATGCAAAATTTTTATATAAATGGAATGAAGACCATTCATTGCTAAAAAGAAACGTAGATATTCATGACGTTGGTAATTCAGCATTATACCTATTAAGCGACCTTGCAGGTGGTGTTACAGGTGAAATTCACTACGTAGATGCGGGATATAATAAAGTAGGTATGCCAGATCCTAAAAATTTTACCTAAAATCCCATATTAGACCAATTATCTTTATCGTTGTATCTATCAAGTTCTTTTTTGGAGATAGGCCTAAATAGTACCCAAACTACTACAATTGCTAAAGTTAAGAGTATTAAAGTTTTCATATTGCTTTAAAGTTTAAAGTTTTTTTCAATTAAATCTATTGATCATTCTGACGCTTGTTTCATGGAAAGTTTTACTTTTCCTCGATCGAAACCGATCACTTTAACTTTGACTTCATCACCTTCTTTAACAACATCAGTAACTTTAGCTACTCTTTTAGCTGCTAATTCTGAAATATGAACAAGCCCGTCTTGTTTTCCCAAAAAATTTACAAATGCGCCGAATTCCATAATTTTCATAACCTTGCCAGAGTAAATTTTATTTAATTCAGCTTTGGCTGTAATATCTTTAATCATTTGCATTGCAATATTTCTTGCATCTTCATCAGGCGCAGCTACAGTCACTATACCTTCGTCATTAACATCTACTTTAGCTCCTGATTTTTCAACAATCTCTCTAATTGTAGCTCCACCTTTTCCAATAACTGCTGCAATATCTTTTTTATCAACAGTTATTTTTTCCATTTTTGGAGTGTGTTTTCCAACATCTGACCTTGAAACTGATAATGCTTTATTCATTTCGCCCAATATATGAATTCTACCCTCTTTTGCTTGGCTTAAAGCCTGTTCCATAATTTCAAATGTAATACCAGTGATTTTGATATCCATTTGAAGAGAGGTAATTCCATCCTTCGTACCAGCAACTTTAAAATCCATATCTCCGAGATGATCTTCATCCCCTAATATATCTGATAATACACTAAAATTTTTACCTTCTTTAATTAATCCCATTGCTATTCCAGCAACTGGTTCTTTTATTGGCACACCTGCATCCATCAGTGCAAGTGATGTTCCACAAACAGTTGCCATTGATGAAGAACCATTTGACTCAGTAATCTCAGATACTACTCTAAAAGTATAAGGAAACGACTCTTTTGTTGGTAATGAAGAATGGATCGCTCTCCATGCAAGTTTACCATGTCCTATTTCTCTTCTACCAGTTCCAATTCTTCCAGTCTCACCAACAGAAAATGGAGGGAAATTGTAATGAAGCATGAATCTCTCTCTTTGTAATCCATCTAAACTCTCTATTCTTTGTTCATCATCTGACGTGCCTAAAGTAGCAGTAACAATTGCTTGTGTTTCACCTCTGGTAAATAATGCAGAACCGTGAACTCTTGGCAAAACTCCAACCTCACATGAGATCGGTCTTACGTCAGATAATCCTCTACCGTCAATTCTATTTTTATTTTTAAGTATATCAGTTCTTACTATAGATTTTTCCAGATTTTTTAACTGACTATTTACATCAAGATCAGTATAATTTTCATCTTCTTCATAAAGTTTTTTAGCTTTGTCAGTAATTTCTGATATTTGATTGGACCTATCTTGTTTATCTCTTGTTGCAAACGCTTCTTTGAGATCTTTAGTAAATGACTCCTCAAGCTTTTTCTTTACGTCCGATAAATCTTTCTTTTCAACGGTCCACTCGGGTTTTTTACATTCTTTTGCCAATTCCTCAATCATTTCGATCACTGGTACAAATCCTTCATGGCCAAATTTAACAGCATTCAGCATTTCTTCCTCACTTAAACCGTTGGCTTCGGACTCAACCATTAACACAGCATCTTTTGTCCCTGCAACAACCAGATCTAAACTTGAATTTTCTAACTCAACTTTTGAAGGATTTAAAACATATTTTCCATCAATAAGTCCAACCCTAGAAGCACCGACTGGACCCATAAATGGCATTCCTGAAATAGCTAATGCAGCTGATGATGCTGTAATAGATAAAATATCTGCTTCATTTTCTTTATCATAAGAAATTACAGTTGGTAATAACTGTACTTCATTTTTAAATTCTTCAGGAAACAAGGGTCTAATTGGTCTGTCTATTAATCTTGAAATCAATGTTTCACTTTCAGTTGGTCTTGCTTCTCTTTTAAAATATCCACCTGGAATTTTTCCAGCTGCATAATATTTTTCTTGGTAATTTACTGACAACGGGAAGTAATCTATATCAGGATTAACTTTTTTTGCTCCTACAACAGTGGCTAAAACCATTGTTTCACCACATTTTGCAATTATTGCACCATCTGCTTGTCTTGCTATTTTACCAGTTTCTAAACTAAGTTTCTTTCCTGCTACTTCAATTTCCTTTTTGTATACTTTAAACATTTCATTTCCATTTCGTTTCAGTCTTTCGTTCCATCTATTTTCTTAAATTCAATTTTGACAGTACATTCTTGTAAGATTCAATCTTATTTTTTTTAAGATAGTCTAACAATCTTTTTCGTCTATTTACTGCTTTCAATAATCCAACAGACGAATGTTTGTCTTTTTTGAATTGCTTAATGTGCTTTGAAAGGTTTTCAATTTTCTCAGTTAACAAAGCAATTTGTATTTCTGATGAACCAGTGTCCCTTTCATGAATAGCCAATTCTAGATTTTTTTTGTTCATAACTTATTTTCCTATTTATTTGATTGTTTTATCAGATTTTCAATTTTTTCAGCATAATCAAATGACTCATCTTTTTTAAAAAGTATTTTTGGTAAGAATTTTACCATTATTTTTTTTGATAAAATTTTTCTTATAATGAAAGAGTACTCCTTTAGTCTATTAATCACTTCATCAGCATTTTTGCCACCCAAAGGTAATACGTATGCTTTTGCAATTTTTAGATCCTGACTCATTCTAACTTCAGTTACAGTAATTATATTTGTTTCCAAATTTGGTAATTTGGCCTCATTTTTTAGAAAAATCATACTCAATGATTGTTTTATCATTTCACCGACCCTCAATTGTCTTTGGGACAAAGTTTTTCCAATTCTATCAGCCATTAAATCGACCTCTCTGTAGATGTAACATTAAATGCTTCAATTGTATCGTTTTTTTGAAAATCCATATAATCTTTTAATGTGATACCACATTCTTGACCATTGCCTACTTGTTTTACCTGATTTTTTTCTCTAAAAATTGTACTAATTTTACCTGTAAAAATTATATTTCCATCTCTTATTATCCTTGCATCAGAATTACTTACAATTTCACCTTCAATTACTTTAGAACCAGCAACTTTTCCAGCACCAGATACTTTGAAAATCTCTAAAATTTGTGCAGTACCTATTATTTTCTCTTTAAGATCAGGAGCAAGCATCCCTGACATACATTTCTTAATATAATCAAGGGCTTCATATATAATATTATATGATGAAATTTTTATATTTTCATTCTCAGCAAGTTTTTTTGCTTCTTTACTTGGTTTGACATTAAAAGCTATTAAAGTTGCTTTTGATGCTTTAGCTAAATTTACATCTGTCTCAGTAACCATTCCTATATCAGCTAAAATAATTTTTGGTTTAACTTCTTCATGTTTAATTTGATTAATTGCATTTTTAATAGCTTCTGAAGATCCATGTACATCCGCCTTTATAATTAAGTTTAGCTCATCAGCCGCTTTATTAGAAAAGGCTGAATCTTGAGTTGCAAATGTAAGAGGATTTTTACCCTCATTTTTTTCTTGAGCTCTATTTGCACTTAAAGATTTTGCGTCTTTCTCACTATCTAAAACAATAAAATCATCTCCAGCCTTTGCAGCACCATTGATTCCTAAAATTTCAACTGGTGTTGATGGTAAAGCAAAATCTATGTTTTTTCCTTTATCATTTATAATAGCTCTGATCTTGCCCCATTTAAGACCACTAACAAAAAAATCTCCTTTTTTTAAAGTTCCCGATGTTATTATAATAGTTGCGACAGGTCCTCTGCCAGTATCTATTTTTGACTCCAACACGGCTCCTGTTGCCTTTGACTCAAAATCAGTTTTTAAATCAAGAATTTCAGCCTGTAAGATAATTGCTTCTATTAGCTTATCTAAATTTTTTTTTGTTTTAGCGGAAATTTCAACCATTAAGGTATCTCCTGACAAATCTTCAGCAATTAATTCATGTTCTAAAAGTTGATTTTTAATCTTTTGTGGGTCAGCCTCAGGTAAATCACATTTATTTATTGCAACTACAATTGGAACATTTGCTGCCTTAGCATGTTTGATTGACTCTATTGTTTGAGGTTTTACACCATCATCCGCTGCAACAACTAATACTACAATATCAGTTAACTTTGAACCTCTCGCTCTCATCTCAGTAAACGCTGCATGCCCCGGAGTATCAATAAATGTTAGTTTACTAGACTTGCTTTCTATTTGATAAGCTCCAATGTGTTGCGTAATCCCTCCAAATTCTCCTGAAACTACGTTTGCACTTCGCAAAACGTCCAAGACTGAAGTTTTTCCATGATCCACATGTCCCATTACAGTTACAATAGGAGGTCTGTTTTTTAAATTTTCTGATCGAGACTCTTTTATTTTTTGGATAATCTCTTCAGCTTTTTCTTCACGAATTGGATTATGACCAAATTCTTTTACAATATACTCTGCTGTATCTGCTGCTAACGTTTGATTAATTGTTACGGTAACACCCATACCAAACAGAAATTTTACAACACTACTAGATTGTTCAGCCATTTTATTAGCTAACTCTCTGACTGTTATCGCTTCAGGTATATTAATATCTCTTTTAACTGGTTTTAAGTTTTCTTTATTTTCATCTTTATTGGAGTTTTTAAGTTCTTTCTGTCTTGCTCTCTTAACTGAAGCCAAACTTCTTTGTCTTGTCTCGATTTCATCGCTTAGAGCTCTGGAAACTGTTAGTTTAAGTTCTCTTTTTTTAGTCCCCGTTTTTGATTTTTTTTCTTTACTTTCCAAATCTCCTTTTAATCTTTTAGTTGCTCTTTGTTCAGCAAGTTTACGTCTTTCGAAATCACTTGGCGATGTTGCTGTTTTTGGAGTGAATTTTTGCTTAAAGGTTGTTCCTCTAAAATTTGATGTTGTTGTTCTAGGACTTGATGATTTACTAAAACTGCTTTTAAAGGTTGATTTTCCTAACTTTTTATCTATTACAACTGTTTTTTTTCCTTGAGTTTTTGAAGTGTCAAATTTTTTAAACGACTTTTTTGTGCTTCTTGAAATAGTGAGTTTTGTTTTTTTGTTGTCCATTTCTCATCTCTCAATCTTTATAAACTATATTTCTAGCTGACATAATTAATTCATCTGCTTCGGACTTTGATAAAGCAAAGTCCTCCAAATATCCTTGAATTTTAACTTTTTCTCCTTTAACAACATCAAAACCTCCTGTCAATTCATCTGAGGCTAAGTCTGCAAAATCATCTAATTTTAAAATTTTTTTCTCACCTAATGTAACTAACATTCCAGGAGTTAAACCTTTTAAGTTTATTAAATCATCTGATAATCCTAAATCTTTAATTCTCTTAGAGATATCTTCTTGATCTTTTTGATAAAACTCGCTTGCTCTTTCAATTAAAGCTTTTGCTGTATCTTCCTCAATTCCTTCAATCTTAGTAAGATTTTCAGCTGAACTATCTTTAATATCATCTATAGATGAAAATCCTTCCGCAACAAGTAGCTGGCCAAGTGTTTCATCAAGTTCTAAGTTTTTTACTAAATTTTCAGTTTTTTCTTTAAATTCTACTTGTCTTCTTTCGGAATCTTCTTGATCGGTCATTATATTAATTTCATAATTAATAAGTTTAGTAGCTAATCTTACATTTTGCCCTCTTCTTCCTATAGCTTTACTTAGATTTTCTTCAGACAAAATTACGTCAAGTTTTTTTCTTTCAGCATCAACATTTACTCTTTGAACTTCAGCCGGAGATAAAGCATTAGAAACTAAAATCGCAGGATCCTCTGACCAATTAACAATATCTATTTTCTCACCTTGTAATTCATTTACTACAGCTTGTACTCTCGAACCTCTCATACCAACACACGCTCCTACTGGATCTAAAGAAGTATCAACAGCCTTTACACAAATTTTAGCTCTACTCCCTGGATCTCTTGAGGAAGATTTTATTTCAATCAAACCATCATAAATTTCTGGTACCTCTTGAACAAAAAGTTTCTCCATAAATTTTGGATGAGCTCTTGACAAAAAAATTTGTTGACCCCTTGGCTCTCGTCTTACATCATAGCAATAAGCTTTAACTCTATCGCCTGCTTTTATATTTTCTCGGGGAATTATTTCATTTTTTTGAATAATTGCCTCAGTTCTTCCTAAGTCTACTATCACACTTCCAAATTCTAACCTTTTGACAATTCCACTTAAAATAGTATCTTTTTTATCAATAAAGTCATTATACTGTCTTTCTCTCTCAGCCTCTCTAACATTAAAACTAATTACTTGTTTTGCAGTTTGCGCTGCTATTCTTCCAAAATCAAATGATGGTAAAGGTTCTAAAATTTCGTCCCCAATTTTTTTTTCACTATTATTTTTGTCTAAATTAATTGCATCCTGTAATCTAATTTCTGTATTTGAATTTTCTAAATTTTCCACTATTACAAGCTTTCTAAATAATTCGATATTACCGTTATCACGATTTATAATTACCTGAATTTCGTTTTCGTGTCCAAATTTCGACTTTGCAGCTTTAGCAATTCCAGTTTCCATAGAAGTTATTATTAAATCCTTATCTATAGACTTTTCTAAAGCAACCGCTTCTGCAATTCTAAGTAACTCTAATTTATCTGCTCTTTTATTTAGCATTATTTTTATCTGCTCCAAAAAAAAATGGGCTTAAGCCCATTTTGATAATTCAACAATGTAAGTGGAATATAGTAAAGTTTTTTGATTATTCAATAAAAACTATTTCAAAAAAATATTAGTTTTATCCGTTTTTTCCCAAGAAAATGAACCATCTTTTTCAGGTGCTCTTCCAAAATGACCATAAGCTGAGGTTTTTTCGTATATTGGTTTATTTAAATTCAACATTTCTCTTATACCTCTTGGACTAAGATCAAAGTTTTCTTTAATTTGATTAATAACAAAATTATTTTTATTTAAATCTCCATCAAATAAATCAACATATATTGATAAAGGTTTTGAAACTCCTATGGCATAAGATAATTGAATTAAACATTTATTAGATATTTTTGAAGCAACAATATTCTTTGCAATATATCTGGCAACATATGCGGCTGACCTGTCGACTTTGGTAGGATCTTTACCAGAAAAAGCTCCTCCACCATGAGGGGCTGCCCCTCCATATGTATCTACGATAATCTTTCTTCCTGTTAATCCACAATCTCCATCAGGACCACCAATTACAAAATTACCGGTTGGGTTTACATAAAACTCTTCTTCATCGAAACCATCTATTAAATTTTTAGGTATTGAATTAATCATATATGGTCTTAATAATTCCCTTACTTGTTCTTGATTTACGTCTGGCGAATGTTGAGAAGAAATGACAACAGACTTAACTTTAATTGGTTTGCCCTCCTTGTATTCAAAGGTTACTTGACTTTTTGAGTCTGGTTCAATGTATTTTAATTTTCCTTCTTTTCTATCTTTTGCCATTAGCCTTAAAATCTTATGCGAATAATGAATAGGAGCTGGCATTAAATCCTCTGTTTCATCACAGGCATACCCAAACATTATTCCTTGATCGCCAGCGCCTTCATCTTTATTGTCTGAGGAGTCTACACCGATTGCAATATCAGTAGATTGTAGATGCAAATGACTCTCTATTTTTGTTGCTTCTTTCCAAGTAAAACCCTCTTGATCATATCCAATATCTTTTATGCAATCTCTAACTTTGCTTATTAACTCCTCTTTATTAATTTCAGGTCCACGAACTTCTCCAGCTAAAACAACTTTATTTGTAGTAGTTAATGTTTCGCATGCTACTCTTGAATGCGGCTCTTTTGAAAGATAAGTATCAACAACCATATCAGATATTCGATCTGAAACTTTATCTGGGTGACCCTCTGAAACTGACTCGCTAGTAAAAAGAAAATTTTTTAAATTACTCATTTTTGATCCTATTAAATGAAAAAACTAAAAAAATATACAATAAAATTATAATTAAAAAAATATTGTTTCCATATAACGAAAAAATTGTAGGTTCATTTCTTCTACTTTCTTCAAAATCAATAAAACCGTCTTCCCCATAATCAATTTTTTGTTCAATTTCTCCTAATGGATTTATTATAGCTGACATTCCATTATTTGAGGATCTGATTACGTACTTTCCATTTTCTATTGCTCTAAATCTACTATGCACAAAATGCTGCTTCGGACCAATAGATTTTCCAAACCAGCCATCTTCAGAAATGTTAAGAATGTAATCAAATTCAAAATTTTTCGTCAAATTACCGCTGTAAATTATTTCATAACAGATCAATGGCAATAATCTAAATCTTTGATCACCGTTTTCGATTTGGATAATTTTTCGACTTTTTCCTTTCGAAAAGGACCCGAAATTACTAGTAATTACTTTTAATCCAATAATTTCAAAAAAATTTTCAAAGGGGATAAATTCTCCAAAAGGAACTAAATTAATTTTGTCATAGTTATGAATTAAATTAAGATTATTATCAAATATAGTAAATGAATTAAAATATTCATCTTTATTGCCACTAGATGACTTTCTTGTCATACCGAGACCAATTAAATGATTTTCGTTAAAACTTTTTAAGAAAAGATTTTTATAAAGGTAAATCTCATCTTGATAATCTTCTGATATAATACCCTCTGGCCACAAAAAAAATGTTTTAATATTAGGGTCTGGGGAACTCAATTCAATTAACTCATTAACAATATATTTGGTTTGATCAACATCATAAAATCTATCTATACTCACATTTGATCCAACAACTCTGATTTTGATTGGATTTTTTTGTAAATCTTTAATTAAATAATTTCGTTTATAAATAGATCCGTAAACTGAAAAAATAATTGGCAGCAACAAAAAAATTATTAACACAACAATTTCTTTTTTGGATTTTTTCAAAAAAAAAAATAGCAGGAGCAGTAAAAAAACTTATTATAACTAAATTAAATGAATAAGTACCAATAATTGAAATTATTCTAATCAAGTTCAAATTTTCAGAAAAACTATAGCTAATTAAATTCCATGGAAATCCAGTGAATATATTTCCACGAATGAATTCTGTCAGTCCAAATAATAAGGTAAATAAAAAAAATGCGCTAAGAACACTTTTTGGTTTTATGAAAAAAAAAACTAAGTGAAAAAAAACCATAAAAAATTGCTAAAGAAGCAGGAATCAAAATTTGTGCTAAAGGTATTAATATAAAAAAATTTGGATCAAATGTTAATGATATTGTCACCCAATATAAATTTGTAAGAAAATAACCAAAACCAAATGTCCATCCATAATAAAAGAAAGAAATATTATTAGATTTTGTTTTATTCTTATTAAATAAAAAAATAAAAAAAGCGCTAAATGTAAAAAAATTTACAAAAAAAAAATTAATCGGTGGAAGACCAAATGAACTTAATGCTCCCAGAAAAAATAAAAATAAAGAGTCTAATACAATTTTTTTTTTTCAATTTAACCTATGTGCTTTTGAACAGAATTATAAATTTTTCTCTCTTCAATTAACATTTTCTTATAATCCTTAATTTTTATATGATCAAATCCTAACAAATGTAAAAAGCCGTGTATAAAAATCTTACACACTTTTTTTTTAAATTCATTATTTTTTAAATTTTTTGGATTATTCATGTAATTAAAGCTGATAATAATATCACCTAAGTAAACTTCTTTTAAATTTTTAAAATTTTTTTGAAAAGGAAAGGAAAGAACATCAGTATGATTATTCTTGTTTCTAAATTTTCTATTCAATTTTTTGATGGTTTGATTATTAGAAAGTAACAGAGTTAAATAAATCTTTCTATTAGCAAATTTGAATTTTTTAGGAAAAAATTTACAAATATTATTAAAAAATTTTTCTTTTTCTCTTATTTTTTTTGTCCAAGATTTTTCCTCGGAAAGCACATTAACTTTTATCATCGTAGTTATATGCTTTTACAATTTTAGATACTAAAGGATGTCTAACAACATCGGAATGAGAAAAATCAACTACTGAAATTTCATTCAGATGATTTAATATTTTCTTAGATCGATTTAAACCTGACATGTTTTTATTTGGTAAATCAATTTGTGATGGGTCGCCATTTACAACTATTTTGGAGTTCTCTCCAATTCTTGTAAGAAACATCTTTATTTGTGTGTCGGTTGCATTTTGTGCTTCATCTAAAATTGCAAATGAATTTTTTAAAGTTCTTCCTCGCATGAATGCTAGGGGTGCTATTTCTATATCACCTATTTCAATCATTCTCTGTATTTTTTCAAAATGAAATAAATCATATAACGAGTCATATAATGGTCTTAGATACGGATCGACTTTTTCCTTCATGTCTCCAGGCAAAAAACCTAATCTCTCACCTGCTTCCACTGCCGGTCTTGATAGAATTATTCTTTCTATTTTTTTTTCTAACAACATTGTTAAACCTATCGCTACTGCCAAAAATGTTTTTCCTGTACCTGCAGGACCAGCCGAAATTATTATCTCGCTCTGTCGTAAAGCCCTCACATACTCTTTCTGCTTTTCTGATCTTGGGATTATTGATTTTTTAGGGGTTTTAATAATATCAGTTATATTTGAATTTTTAACTTTTTCATTAATCATAAACTGATCCACAGAGGATATAATATCTTTTTGCTCTACATTACCATTATTAATTAATTGTTTAACAAGAAATTGAATAGCATTTTTTACGACCTCATTTTTTTGAGATGAAGACTTTATGAGTATTGAGTTTCCTCTTGAATATAAGTTTGCTCCAGTTAATTCCTCAAGTTTTTTTAAGTTTTTGTTAAATTCTCCAACTACTCCCATTAATAAGTCATTATCATGAAATATCACACTTAAAGAATTGTTTTCTGAGTAAACAAATTTAAGTGTTGATTGAATTTCTTTTTTGATCGAACTATTCAAATTTACGCTACTCTTTTTTCAAGCTTGTTTAAACTATAACCAAATAATGTATTTTGATTACTACTTTGAATTTTTACTTTAATGACATTACCTATATCTTTATCTTTAGCATCAAATATAACTGGAGTCATGTATTCAGATCTACCAAAAAAAAATTTTTTATCCTTTGTTCTATTTTCAACTAAAACATCTATTTCCTTATTTTCTATTGATTTGTTCATATCAATTTGATTATCAAATAATTGTTTTTGTACTTTTTCCAATCTTTTAGTTGATAATTTATTGTCTAAAAGTTTTAAATTAGATGCAACTGTGCCAGGTCTTGGGCTGAATATAAATGAAAATGAATTAATAAATTTAATTCTTTTAATTAGTTCGAATGTTGCATTGAAATCGTCCTCATTTTCACCAGGATAAGCTATAATAAAATCACTTGAAAATTCTATAGCTGGATTAATTTTTTTTAATCTTTCATAAGTTTTTAAGAAATCACTGACTAAGTGCTTACGATTCATTAATTTTAATACTTTATCAGATCCACTTTGAATAGGTAAATGAACTAATGGCATAAGCTTTTTTGAAAAACCATAAATATCAATTAAATCTTTTGTCATATCTCTAGGATGTGAAGTTGTATATCTAATCCTTTTAATACAAGGAATTTTCTCAATTTCGATAATTAAATCTGAAAGTCTAAAATTTTCACTCTGATAAGCATTTACATTTTGACCCAATAGTATTATCTCACGAACTCCATTTTCTGCTAAAATTTTAGCTTCGGAAACAATTTCATAAAAAGACCTCGAATACTCTGGTCCTCTAGTATATGGGACAACACAAAAATGACAAAATTTATCACAACCTTCTTGAATAGTTAAAAAAGATGAAACATTACTGCAACTATTTTTGATTTTATTAATATATTCAAATTTTGCTGAAGCATCAAAATCTGTTTCTTCTAATTTCCTCTGTTTATCTAAAAATTCTTTAATCTTATCATTTAATTTGTGATAAGCCTGAGGTCCTATAATTAAATCTATATAAGGTTCTCTTTTTATCATTTCATAACTTTCAGCTTGTGCCACACACCCAGCGACTATTACAAACGGTTTTTTTTTTTTCCTAAAACTTTTTTTTACTCTTCCGATGTCGTGATATACTTTTTCTTTTGCTTTATCTCTTATGTGACATGTATTTAACAAATAACAATTTGCATCCTCATAATTTTCTGTTTTTTGAAATCCAATTTTTTTTACAATTTCATATATTCTATTAGAGTCATACTCATTCATTTGACATCCAAAAGTTTTAATAAAAATTTTCTGACTCATTTTTTCTTTTCAGTCTTAATACCGTATAATTCTAATTTATGATCAACTAATTTATAGCCGTATTTTTCAGCAACTTTTTTTTGTAATTTTTCTATTTCCTCATCGACAAATTCAATTATTTCTCCTGACTTAATATCTATCAAATGATCATGATGACTCTCAATCATAGCTTCATATCTAGCTTTACCACCTTTAAAATCGTGTTTGGTTAAAATTCCTGCTTCTTCAAAAAGTTTGACTGTACGATAAACAGTTGCAATACTGATTTTCGGATCAACCTTAGAGGCTCTATTATAAAGCTCATCTACATCTGGATGATCTGACTCTCCATATTCCTCTTTAGACTCGGATATAATTTTAGCAATAATTTTTCTTTGCTCTGTAAGTTTTACACCTTTTGATAGACACCTTTGTTCTATTGTTTCTGACATATTATATTCTAACTTACATATATTGGTTTAATCAAATTTTTTTTAATTTTAAATTTATCACATAGATAAGGGATATTTTCATGTTCAATGTCGCAATCGTTTTGAAAATCTCTAAAACTATAACAATAATAATCAATTTTTCGAGTTAAACATATTGCTTTGGCTACTGCTATTGAATTTCTAATACCCGCGAAACTTCCCGGACCTCTATTGATATATATACTCGATAAATCATCTAAAGATTTTTTATATGTTTCTAAGAATTCAATTATAAGTATTATTAATTTTTCATAATTAAATTTACTATTTAAGTGACTAATATTATAATTATTTTTATTATCAATGAGCATTAAAAAAATTTTTTCATTAGCTGCATCAATTATTAGTTTTTCCATTATTCTATTTTTTTTTAATAATAATTCTAGTGCAGAAGAAAATAATATCAAATATTATTCAGAAGATAGCGGAATTTTATCTCTAATGTATCATAGATTTAATGAAAACAAATATCCAAGCACAAATATAAAGATGGAGATTTTTAAACAACAAATAGAACTTGTAAGAGACTTAGGATATGAATTTTATGATCCAAAATTCCTAATAAAAAATTTTGATTTAAAAAAAGAAAAAAAAAAAATTTTGATTACTATCGATGATGGCTTTAAGTCATTTTATAATGAGGCTTGGCCGTATTTAAAAGAAAACAAAATACCTTTCATACTATTTGTTTCAACAGAACCAGTGGGTAAAAATGGTTACATGACATGGGATGAAATAATAGAAATCGAGAATTCTGATTATGGTTATGTAGGTCACCACTCACATACACATGAATATCTTGTCGATATGAGTAATTCAGAATTTATAAATGATATTGAAACATCAACAAAAATTTTCAAAAAAAAATTTGGTTATGTCCCACTAATATTTTCATACCCTTTCGGAGAATATTCACTATTAATGAAAGAATACATTTCAAAAAATTTTAAATTAGCTTTTGGCCAACATTCTGGAGTGATAGATGTTAACAAAGATAAGTTTGAATTACCCAGATTCCCGATTAATGAAAAATATGGAAATCTTGACAGATTTAGATCTCTAATTAATTACTCACCTCTGGAGTATAAATTATTAAAACCAAATGAAAAAAAAATAAATAGTAATAATAATCCACCTACATTGATAGTTGAGTTTTTTGATAATCAAAAGAATCTTAAAAATATCAATTGTTACTCAAACGATGGAGGTAATTGGAAGAAATCAGATCTTAAAATAAAAAATAATGTTTTAAGTATAGTTTTTGAAGAACCATTCTTGCCTAGGAGAGGACGAATCAATTGTTCACTTAATGATAATGGTAAATGGCGATGGTTTGGAACTCAATTTGTTGTAACGAAAAATTAAATTAAGCTCTCAAATTTTTTACTAGACGGTAATAGTTTTGCGTCATCAAAATCTTTGAGATTATTTTGTTTAATGATTTGCTGTAAAATATTTACATACTGTTTTCCTGTTTCTGCGTACTTATCAAGATAATCAGATAGTAAAATACTATCTAAAGGAATATTTTTTTCTCTCAATTCTGCTCTCGCTTTTCTAAAATCTTTGTAAGATTTGTGGGTGTTTAAGTTTCTTTGATATGCTCTTACTGATGCTTGTAATACATTAAACTTCATAACTTTATGACCTTTGTTTTTATCAGACTCTTTTGGTTTAAGCCCTTCACCTGACCATGTCCACTGACCAAATAATGCATTGCCATCCAAAGCAAAACGAGAAGTTCCCCAGCCAGTTTCTTTTGCGGCTTGAGCGATTGCTAAAGATGTAGGAATTTCATCCATTCTAATTTTAAGAGTAGTTATGTCTTTTGAAATAACTCCATACTGTTTATATTTTTTTCTAAGCCACTTTTTTTCCAATTCAGTATTATTACTTTTTCTAATGATGCTAAAAAGTTTGATTCTATCTAATTTAATATTATTATTTTCTTGAAGAATTAACGGTAAAACAATTTGAATAAATAGATCTTTTCTTTTTTTAGTATTTTCTATCATTCTAATTTCTTTAGGAAGCCAGGTTAGTGCCACAGGCCTAACTAATTTATTTTTTCTTATGTCTTCAAGATTATAATTTGTGTCTTTAAATAACTGTTGAATAGTTGAGGCACTTAATCTGACAGTATCTGTTTCAAGATCATTTAAGCTCAAAATATCTGATAATAAATCTTTTTCATTTATTTCTTCATTAGTTGAGTCTGGAGGATTTTGACCAGTTAATTCATAAGTCATGATTTTTCTGGAATTATTTTGAAATTCACCAGAGAGAAAAATTTTTTCATTCGTAAAATTTATAAATATTGGAATAAAATAAAAAAATAAGACCACAAATATACAAGATATAAACGTACGTCCTACAGTCCCGAGGACATGTGGACTTAATATAGACAAATTTTCTATTGTCTTTTTTTTTCTGTTTATATTTTTAAATCTTATTTTGGCTAAATTTTTAAAATTTAATTTTTTTAAACTATATAATTTTAAATCACCCATATTATATTGCCTCAACTTCTTTAACCTCAGGTAAATAATGTTTTAATAAGTTTTGTACACCTTGTTTTAAAGTCATAGTGGAGCTTGGGCATCCTGAGCAGCTTCCTTGTAATTGAACTTTTACAACCCCATCTTTAAACTCCTTAAATTTTATATCTCCACCATCTTTTGCAACAGCAGGTCTAATTTTTTCATTTAAAATTTTAACTATTTTTTTTTCAATTTGATCTAAGTCTAAATTTTCTTTTTCTGAATTTTTATCTATAACAAATTTTTTTCCATCAGCATAAAAATCATTTATCAATGAAATTATGATATGTTTAATTTCATCCCACTCAGTACTTTCGTTTTTATTTACTGAAATAAAATCTTCTCCTAGAAATATACCTTCTACTCCGTTAACTAAAAGTAAATTTTTTACTAAGTCATTTTGAGTATCATCTTTTTTTGTAATTTCGTAAGAACCATTATTAGAAACTTTTTTTCCTGGTAAAAATTTAAGTGAATTTGGATTTGGTGTTATTTCTGTTTGAACGAACATAAATAATATATAGTTATTATTTTAAAAATTTAAACTTGATAATTAAGTTTTCTAACTAAAACCTATAATTTCTTTCATACTTTTAATCTTTTTCGCAGCAATTACATTCGCTTTTTCAACCCCATCTAGAAGGATTTGGTCCAAATATGATTGATCATTTAATAATTTCTTAATCTCTGAGGAAATAGGCTCAATTTTATTGATTACTATTTGAGATAATTCTTCTTTAAATTTTGAAAAATTTTTATCAGCAAAAATTTGTACGGACTTCTCAATAGTAGAATTTGTGAGACAAGAATAAATTCCTAGGAGATTTTTAGCCTCTAATCTCAAATCAAGCTCCTTTGTTGTTTTTGGCAAAGGCAAGGTATCGGTTTTTGCTTTTTTAATTTTATTTATAATTAGATCTTTCCCATCTGTTAAATTTATTCTACTTAAATCTGATAACTCAGATTTACTCATTTTTTTTGATCCATCTTTAAGGCTCATTATTCTTGAAAAATCTTTTTGAATTAAAAGTTCTGGAATTTTTAAAAAATTGTCAGTTCCGTAATCATTATTAAATTTTTGTGCTATGTCTCTACACAATTCTAAATGTTGCTTTTGATCATCCCCAACAGGAACATGAGTAGTATCATAAAGTAAAATGTCCGAGGCCATCAATATTGGATACGAAAATAAACCTATGCTTGCTTTTTCCTTATCTTTTCCAGCCTTTTCTTTAAATTGCGTCATTCTATTTAACCAACCCATACGAGCAACACAGCTCAATATCCATGCACCTTCAGCATGAGCTGCCACACTTGACTGATTAAAGATTATATTTTTTTTTGGATTAATTCCACTCGCAATAAATGTAGCAACAGTTTGTCTAATATTTTTTTTTAGTTCTGCTGGATTTTGTTTAACAGTGATAGCATGTAAATCAACTACACAAAAAATACATTCGTTCTCTACATTGTCATTTAACTCTACGAAGTTTTTAATTGCTCCTAAATAATTTCCTAAATGAAGGTTACCCGAAGGTTGTACACCTGAAAAAATTTTTTTTCTCATTAAATTAATACTTTAGTTTAATATCACTCATTTTAAAAGCCTTGATCAAATATGAGACAAATAAATAGAAAAACAAACCCAATACAACACTAAAAATTAAATAAAGAGATTTTAAATTTTGATTAAAACCTAATTTATCTTGAAAATATACAAGTAAAAATTTAAAAAATATTCCCATCAAAAGAGAGGATAAAATTATTTTAGAAAATCTTAAAAAAAATATTTGATTAAAGTAAAATAAATTTTTATTTCTTAAAAAAATAAATAATAATAAGGCATTTATCCAAGAAGAGATTGAAGTTGCAATTGGGATTATTAAGAAACCAATCTTATCAAAATAATAAATGCTAATAAAAATATTTAAAAGGACTGAAACAAATGAAATATAAAATGGGATTTTAGTATTGTTATTTGCAAAAAAGAAAGTGGAAAAAACCTTAATCATAGAAAAAGCTGGTAAACCTAAAGCAAAATAATAAAGGGCATTGCTAGAGTTAAAAACTGAAATTTTATCAAATGATCCATATCCAAATAACGCAGATACAATTTCCTCAGAACCAACCAATAAAGCTAAAGATGCAGGAAGACTTAAAAAAAAACTCAACTCTAGAGCTTTATTTTGAATTAATAAAATTTTATCTTTTTTCTTAGATTGAATATGTTTGGAAAGTTGAGGTAGAACAACAACGCCAATCGCTATACCAGCTATCGCCAAATTGATTTGATAAATTCTGTCTGCATAATATAGGTATGAGACTGCACTTGCTTGGAAGGAAGCAATAATTGTTCCAACTAAAATATTTATTTGCGTAACGCCAGAGGAAAAAATACTTGGTAAAAGTTTAGTAAAGAATTTTTTAATTTTTGAGTTAACCTTAATTTTAAAATTAAATTCCAGTGAATAGAATTTTTTTGTAAATTTATATAAAAATAATAATTGTAAAATACCTGCTGTCGATACTCCATAAGAAAGGTAGTAAACTAGTTCATCCCCTAAAAAATTTGAAAACAATAAAATTCCAACCAGAATTATATTTAGAATTATAGGAATGGCTGATGCTGCAGCAAATTTATTATGCGAATTTAAAATTGCAGAAAAAAAAGATCCTAAACATACAAAAAATAAAAAAGGAAATGTTATGCGAGTAAGATTTACTGCTAAATTCATTTTTTGCTCATCACCAATAAATCCTGGAGCGATCATTGATACAAAAACTGGCATAAAAATTTCAATTACTAGTACCAAAAAAAGTAAACTCAAAAACAAAAGATTAAAAACATTGTTTGCGAATTCATCAGACTTCTTTTTGCCTTTTATGACCTCTGAAGCATAGCTAGGTACAAAAGCGGCATTAAAAGTTCCTTCAGAAAATAATCTTCTAAATGTATTGGGAATTCTAAATGCAACAAAAAAAACATCAGCAAGAACGCTGGTACCAAGAAAGATAGCAATTAAAATATCTCTTAAGTAACCAAGCAACCTACTAATTATAGTAAAAAAACCAAACGTGCCTGTTGACTTAAGTAAGTTCATAAATCATATTAGTCTTAATTTTACCCTATTTGTACAATTATTATTTATCAAAAATGAAAAAAACAAAAACTGATCATTACACAGACAAAGAAGCTTTGGAGTTTCATAGTAACAAAAAACCTGGCAAGATTGAGATTGTAGCCTCTAAAAGTATGATTACCAAAAGAGATTTGGCTTTGGCTTATTCACCAGGAGTGGCAGTACCAGTTAAAAAAATTAGTGAAAATCCAGAAGCAGCTTATGATTATACAAGTAAGGGAAATTTAGTTGCAGTAATTAGCAATGGCTCAGCAATACTTGGAATGGGTAATTTGGGTGCTTTAGCTTCAAAACCAGTGATGGAAGGTAAGGCAGTTTTATTTAAACGATTTGCTGATATTGACTCTATTGATCTAGAAATTAATTCTAATAATGCAGAAGAGATAATTAATTCAATAAAAAATTTTGCTCCTTCTTTTGGAGGTATTAATTTAGAAGATATCGCAGCACCTGATTGTTTTGTTATAGAAGAAAAGTTAAAAGAAATATTAGATATTCCAGTTTTTCATGACGATCAGCATGGCACAGCAATAATCACTACTGCAGCATTGATTAACGCTTTAGAAATAAGTAAAAAGAAAATTGACAAAGTAAAAATTGTCGTAAATGGAGCTGGAGCATCTGCAATGGCATGTGCTAATCTTTTTAAAAATAGTGGAGTTCCCAAAAAAAATATCACTATGGTAGATCGTAAAGGAGTTATTTATCATGGAAGAAAAAGTTTAAATCAATGGAAATCTAGTCATGCTATTGATACCAAAAATAGAACTCTTGGCGATGCAATAAAAAATGCTGATGTGTTCTTAGGCTTGTCTGCAAAAGGAGCCCTAAATAAAGAGATGGTTAAAAAAATGGCAAAAAATCCTATAATTTTTGCTTGTGCTAACCCTGATCCAGAAATTACACCAGAAGAAATCGAAGAGGTAAGGGATGATGCAATTATTGCTACAGGAAGGTCAGATTATCCTAATCAAGTAAATAATCTAATTGGATTTCCTTATATATTCAGAGGGGCTTTAGATGTAAGGGCAAAAACAATAAATGAGGAAATGAAAATTGCTGCAGCTCTAGCAATAGCTAAATTAGCTAAGGAAGATGTTCCAGACGAGGTTGTAGCTGCTATGGGTGGTGAAAGACCTCACTATGGTAAGGAATATATTATACCTTCAACTTTTGACCCAAGACTAATAAGCGTAATCCCATCTGCAGTTGCTAGGGCTGCAATCAAAACAAAAGTAGCTAGAAAAAAAATAGAAAATTTTGAAATTTACCAAGATCAACTTAAACAAAGATTAGATCCAACTGTAACAATTCTTCAAGGTATAAATGTATATATTAAAAAAAATCAAAAAAAAATAGTATTTGCAGATGGGGAAGATGAAAATACTCTAAAAGCAGCTATAGCATTTAAAAATTCTAAATTTGGTATTCCAATACTTGTTGGTAAAAAAGAGAAGATCAAAGAACAAATAAAAAAAATTGGTTATAATGAAAACTTCGATATCGAAATTGTAAATTCTAAAGATAAGCCAAAAAGATATAAATATGTAAAATATTTATTTAAAAAACTTCAACGTGAACAAGGGTTGTTAGAATGGGATTGTGACAGATTAGTAAGAAATGATAGAGTTATTTGGGCATCTTGCATGGTTGCTTGTGGAGATGCTGATGGAGCAGTTACAGGAAACACACGGCGTTTTGGGGCTTCATTAGATAAAATCAAGCAAGTTGTAGAAGCTAGAGAAGGTGAAATAATGTTTGGTTTAAACTTAGTAGTTCACAAGGGTAAAACAATATTCGTTGGAGACACAAGTGTTCACGAATATCCAAGTTCCAAACAGCTGGCTGAAATGGCTGTCTCATCAGCTAGAGTAGTAAGGTTATTTGGATTTGATCCAAAGGTTGCTTTTGTTTCCCACTCAACTTTTGGTCAACCTTCTACAAATAGAACAAAACACATCAAAGAGGCAGTAGAAATTTTGAAAGAAAAAAAAGTTGATTTTGAGTTTGATGGAGATATGCAACCAGATGTAGCACTTAACAAAGAGTATCAAAATCTTTATCCATTTTCTAAAATAGTTGGAAATGCGAATATATTAATTATGCCAGGTCAGCATAGTGCAGCTATATCGTACAAAATGATGAAGACTTTTGGCGAAACAAAAGTAATTGGGCCACTTTTAATTGGATTAGGTCTCCCAATAGAAATAGCTCCATTAAGATCATCAACTTCTGAAATTTTAAATCTTGCTTCAATAGCTGCTTATTCTGCTGATGTGATAGATTATAAATTGAAGGTTTAATTTTTTTGAATTCTAAGATCATCAATTAGAATTATACTTGCGATAACATCCTGAACATCTAAAATTTCTTTTGCCTCTTTTATTACCTCATCTTTCTCCGATTGGGAGAGAGAAATACCATATATAAAAATTTTTTTCTTATAAGTATCAATTTGATAATTGGTAGCCTTTATTTTTTTATTAAAAATTAAAGCAGTGCGTAACTGAGAGGTTATTAATAAATCTTTAGCAGACTGTTTGAAGTTAAAATCTTCTTTAATTTTAATATCATTCCTTACAGATCTTGCTCCCAAAGTTTCCCATGCCAATTTTGTTAATTGTAATTTTTCCTCAGGATCATCAACCTTGCCGGTTAAGAAAATTCTACCGTCAAGAACCTTAGTTTTAATAGAAACAAGATATTTTTTATCTTTTAAAATAATTCTTGTTGATATACTTTTTTCCATAATTGAGTCATCAATTTGGGTTCCTACAGATCTTGGATCAAATGCTACACTTACTCCTGTTCCAAAAAAACCCTTTGTTCCAACTCCTGTACATCCATTTAATAATAAAAAAAATAATATTGAAGATAAAATTTTAATTTTCATTTTTAATTTTCAAACAATATCTATAAACTTCTTTTTTTGAAATATCTTTTGTTGATGTAACAAAATCTGTAATTTCTTTAACAGTGAGTTTATTAATCATTTTTTTTATGTTATTTTTATCTGATTCATTTAATTTTTGCGATAAATTTTTTTCATTTTTTTTTTCAGATATTACAATTGTAAGTTCACCTTTGAGAGTAAAACTTAATGAAGAAAGTTCATTAATATTTGTTCTGATGTATTCTTCGTAAAGCTTTGTCATTTCTCTACAAATTAAAATTTTTCTATTTGTAAAATATTTTTTTAAATAAGGGATTGTTCTACCAACTTTTTTTGCGGATAAAAAAAAAACTATTGAACAATCTAATTTTGAAATAATGTCTAAATCTTTATCTAGAATTTTTGTTTTTTCTGGTAAAAAACCGTAAAAGAAAAATTTTTCAGAAAATCCACTTATAGATATAGAGCTAGAAACTGCTGAAGGACCAGGTATTGGAAAAATATCTATGCCAGTTCTAACACACTCGTTAATAAGAATTTTTCCAGGATCCGAAATTCCTGGTGTGCCAGCATCAGATATAAGTGAAATGATACTCCCTAATCTCAGCATTTCTCTAACTTTTTCAAGGTTCTTTTTTTCGTTAAATTTATGATAAGGAATTAATTTTTTTTCAATTTTATATTTATTAAGTAATTTTTGAGATACTCGAGTATCTTCACATAATATATAATCTGAATTTTTTAGAATTTCTACAGCTCGATACGAAACATCTCCTAGATTACCGATTGGAGTAGATACCAAATATAGACCTTTTTTAAATTCATTGTTTCGTGATTTAAATTTTAAAATCATTATAATACTTAAGCATATATATTATCTTTGATATGAAAAGCTTATTAAAATTTTTTTTACTAATCTCATTCTGTTTTTTTTCAATTTTTCCTTCATCTATATCTGCTGAAGAAAATTTAAAGATAGGTTTGCTAATACCAATGACAGGGAAAAACCAAAAATTAGGTGATCTCATAATAAAAGCAGTAAGACTTGCTGTTAATGACATTGATAATGGTAAAATAGAAATAATACCAAAAGATACGGCATCTAATCCAGAGACCACATTAAAATCTGCTAATGATTTAAAAGAAAAAGGAATTAAAATAATAATTGGACCAATTTTTTTTAACAGCTTAAGAGATTTAGGAAAAGTAGAAGATGTAATTTTTTTATCCTTAACGAACAAAACTATTAATTTGCCAAAAAATGTTATTAGCTCAGGAATTAATTCAACTTCCCAGATTAACACAATCAAAAAATTTACAACTTTAAATTCTATTAATAAATCTTTATTCTTGATTCCAAAAATTGATTATGAAAAAGAAATTAAAAAAAGTTTAAAATTATCAAAATTTAAGTCTTCTAAAATATTTTCTTATGACACTGAGCCGACAGAGTTAACTAAACAAATTGAAAATGTTACTAATTACAAAATTCGAAAACAAAATTTAACAGATGAAATTAATCGGCTTGAAAAATCTGATGATCCAAACAAGGAAAAAAAAATCAAGAATTTGGAAAAAAGATATACTATCGGTAATGTAAAATATGATTCATTTATAATTGCAGATTTTGATGAAAGTCTAAAAAGTGTAGCAACGTCACTCTTATATACTGATATATCTCCAAAGAAAAAATATTTTGTTACACTTAATCAATGGTTTGATGAAAGTATAATAAGAGAGGAAAGTCTTCAACCAATTTATTATCCCTCAATAGATAAAGAAAATTTTGATAAATTTAGAGAAAGATTTTTATCGAAATATAATTTTTTACCCAACCATCTTTCTATTTTAAGTTACGATCTTATTGGTTTAGTTTACTATCTTTCAACAAGTAATGATTTTTCAAATTTAAATAACCTATTTAAAAAAGAAAGCATATTTAAAGGAAAAATTGGAATTTTTGACATCAGAAACAATGAAATTAATCACAGATTAAATTTTTATAAAGTTGAAGAAAAAAAAAATTATAAAGATTTTTTAATTTTTTTAAATGCTAAGTATCTGTGGTCAATTTTGTATTTTTGAGAAGGTGTCATCTCCCCAAAAGTCTTAATTTTTTTTTCCGGTATAAATATAGGGTCATATCCAAAACCATTTTTTCCTAAAGGTTTTGAGGAGATTTTTCCCTCTATTTTGCCAGTTGAAATTTTGATTACTCTGTCTAAATAACATAAAGATAGAGAACATACAAAACGGGCTCGTATTTTTTTTTTTTTCCAATTTTTATCCTTTTTATTTAACTCTCTATAAACTCGTTTAATAGCCTTTTTAAAATTGGATTTTTTTCCTCCCCATCTTGCTGAATGAATTCCTGGTTTTTTATTTAATATATCAATTTCTAAACCAGAGTCATCGGAAAGACATACTAAGTTTGTTTTTTTAGAAAAATATTTAGACTTAATTATAGAATTCTGTTTAAAAGTTTTACCATTTTCTAATGGACTTTTGAGTTTAAATTGAGAGGTAGACAGTATTTTTATACTTTTCGGCAATAAATTCTTAATTTCCTTAAGTTTTCCTTTATTATTTGTTCCAATAAGTAGTTTTTTAATTTTTTTCTTTTGCATCTAGAAATTTTAAATTTTCTTACCATATTAGTACTATGGAAAAAGAACAAAACCAAGATTCTATTAGCAGCAATCCAGAGGATAAAGAGAAAGAGGAAATAACACCTCAAACAACTGATGATAAAATTAAAAATGAAAGTGAAAAGGATTCCGGCATATTAGAAGAGGGGCCAGAAGAGAAAATTTTACAGCTTGAAGATAAGTTAACAAGAACATTTGCTGAAATGGAAAATCAAAGAAGAAGGTTCGAAAAAGAAAAGGAAGAGGCTTTCGAGTATGGTGGATTTGCTTTTGCTAAAGAGGCTTTAAACTTAATTGATAACCTAGAGAGATCTAAACAGACTTTAAAAAATGACGAATCTTTAAAAAACACAGAAGCACTAAAAAAAATATTGGAGCACTTAAATATTATAAATGATGATCTTATATCTATATTTTCAAAGAATAATATTGTGCCTATAGATTGTCTAAATAAAAAATTAGACCCAAATTATCATCAAGCTATGATTGAAATCATAGATGATCAAAAAGAACCTGGGACTATAATTCAGGAAATTCAAAAAGGTTTTAAAATTAAAGACAGGTTACTAAGACCGTCATTGGTTGGAGTAGCAAAAAAAAGTGATAATAAAGACAAAAAAAGCACAGAAAATAAAGAAAATTTAGAAGCGAAATAATGATGGTACGAACTTGTAGAATTAAATTTAACCCCTATATGAAGACCTATAAAGACAAATAAAATGAGTAAAATAATTGGAATAGATCTAGGAACAACCAACTCTTGCGTTGCTATTATGGAAGGTAGCCAAGCTAAAGTTTTAGAAAACGCTGAAGGAGCCAGAACAACTCCCTCAGTGGTAGCGTTCACTGAAGAAAAAGAAAAATTAATCGGTCAACCAGCAAAAAGACAAGCTGTCACAAATCCTGAAAATACTATTTTTGCTGTTAAAAGGTTAATTGGAAGAAATTTTGATGATCCAACAGTAAAAAAGGATATTGAAGCAGCTCCATTTAAAATTGTAAATTCTGAAAAAGGAGATGCCTGGATAGAGTCAAAAGGTGAAAAATATTCTCCATCACAAATTTCAGCTTTTATATTACAGAAAATGAAGGAAACTGCTGAAAAATATTTAGGTCAAGCAGTTACAAAAGCTGTAATCACTGTTCCTGCATATTTTAATGATGCTCAACGACAAGCTACAAAAGATGCCGGAAAAATTGCTGGGCTTGAGGTATTAAGAATTATTAATGAACCAACAGCTGCATCTTTAGCATATGGGCTAGATAAAAAACAAAATAAAAAAATAGCGGTATACGATCTGGGTGGAGGAACGTTTGATGTTTCAATACTTGAGCTTGGTGATGGTGTTTTTGAAGTTAAGTCCACTAACGGAGATACTTTTTTAGGTGGAGAAGATTTTGATAATACAATTGTAGAATACTTAATTTCTGAATTCAAAAAAGATAGTGGAATTGATTTAAAGAATGATAAATTGGCTTTACAGAGATTAAAAGAAGCTGCTGAAAAGGCTAAAATAGAGTTATCTGCAGCTGAACAAACTGACATTAATCTTCCTTTTATTACTGCAGACAAGACTGGTCCAAAACATATCAATTTAAAAATGACTAGAGCTAAATTAGAAGCTTTGGTTGAGGATTTAATAGCTAAAACAATTCCACCATGCAAGACAGCCTTAAAAGATGCTGGAATTTCTGCTAACGATATTAATGAAGTTGTAATGGTAGGTGGAATGACACGGATGCCTAAAGTTATAAATGAAGTAAAAAATTTTTTTGGAAAAGAGCCAAACAAAAGTGTGAACCCTGATGAAGTTGTGGCAATGGGTGCGGCTATTCAAGCAGGAGTATTGCAAGGTGATGTTAAGGACGTTCTTTTATTAGATGTAACGCCGTTGTCTTTGGGAATAGAAACTCTTGGCGGTGTCTCTACAAAACTTATTGATAAAAACACAACTATACCAACTAAAAAGAGCCAAGTTTTTTCTACTGCAGAAGATAATCAGCCTGCTGTCTCAATTAGAGTTCTTCAAGGTGAAAGAGAAATGGCAACAGACAATAAGCTTTTAGGTAATTTTGAGTTAATTGGAATAGCCCCTGCTCCTAGAGGAGTACCCCAAATTGAAGTTACGTTTGATATCGATGCTAACGGAATCGTAAATGTGTCAGCAAAAGATAAAGGAACTGGTAAGGAACAAAAAATTCAAATCCAAGCATCAGGTGGTTTAAGTGATGAAGAAATAGAAAAAATGGTTAAGGATGCTGAGGCAAACAAAGAAGCGGATAAAAAAAAGAGAGAGTCTGTAGATGTTAGAAATCAAGCCGACACTTTAATTCATTCGACTGAAAAGAACCTAAAAGAACATGGTTCTAAAGTTTCAGATTCTGAAAAAAAAGCAATTGAGGATAGTTCAATTGCTTTAAAAGAAGCTTTAAAAACTGAAGATATTGAGGATATTAAGAAAAAAACAGAAACATTAGTTCAGGCTTCTATGAAACTTGGGGAGGCTATTTATAAATCACAACAAACAGCAAAACCAGAGTCTGGTAAAGATGATGGCAAAGATGAAAAGGATAAAAAAGACGATAATGTTGTTGATGCGGATTTTGAGGAAGTAAAAGACGAGAACAAAGAAAAAAGCGCTTAACTGACATCTATTTGTCCAGGTAAACATGGCTAAGAGAGATTATTATGATGTCTTAGGTGTTAACAAAAGTGCTAGTCCAGAAGAACTTAAATCAGCCTACAGAAAATTAGCTGTTAAATACCATCCAGATAAAAATCCTGGGGATAAAAATGCTGAAGATAAATTTAAAGAAGCTAGTGAAGCTTATGGGATACTTTCAGATAAATCAAAAAAAGACAATTATGATAGTTTTGGTCACGCTGCTTTCGAAAATGGTGGAAGTGGTCAAGGAGGTTTTAGTGGTTTTGGTGGTTTTAGTGGTGGAGACTTTTCAGATATTTTTGAGGATTTTTTTGGGGACTTTTCTGGAAGCAGAAGAAGTTCCAGAAGAAGCACAAATAACAGAGGGTCTGATTTAAGATATGATCTTTCAATAACATTAGAGGAAGCATTTACAGGAAAAAAACAAAATATCCAATTTTCTACCTCTGAAAAATGTAGCACCTGTAAAGGGAATGGATCAAAACCAGGTACTAATCCAGATAGATGTTCTTATTGTGGAGGAAACGGAAGAGTGCGTTCAAATCAAGGTTTTTTTACTGTACAACAAACTTGTCCACAATGCGCTGGAAGTGGCGAGGAAATTACTAATCCATGTGCAGATTGTACCGGACAAGGAAATAAACAGATTTCCAAAAAGATATCAGTAACAATCCCAAAAGGTGTTGATGATGGGACAAGGATAAGACTTGCGGGTAAAGGGGAAGCTGGCACAAGAGGGGGTGCTACAGGTGATTTATATTTATTTATCAATATTAAATCTCACAATCTTTTTAAAAGGTCTGACGTTAATTTATTTTTTGAATTTCCAATTTCGATAGCAGATGCAGCTTTAGGAACTACTATCGAAATTCCAACTATTGACGGTAAAAAAGCTAAAATCAAGATCCCTGATGGTACTCAAGATGGCAAACAATTTAGATTAAAAGGTAAAGGTATGCCTTTTATGCGCAGAGGTGAATACGGGGACTTATATGTTCAGGTCAAAACTGAAATTCCTGTATCTCTCAATAGGGAGCAAAAAGAACTTTTAGAAAAATTCAGAAAAATAGAAAATGAAAAATCTAACCCAAGTATTAAAAAATTTTTTCAGAAAGCAAAAAATTTCTGGAACAATTAAAATGGGGTTAGAACAAATAGTACCTTCAATCTTTTTAATTGCTATATTAATTCTAGTTGTTCCTGGATTTATAAGATCTAATTCAAAATCAAAACAATTAATTAAAAATTTGCTTATTTGGTCTATAATTATTATATCTGTTGTGATAGTTTCTTATTTAATCTTATAATGAAAATAATTAATATAGCGATAACTGGTTGTATGGGTCGGATGGGTAAACAGATTATTAAATCTGCAAGATCTAATAAAAATTTCAAATTAGTAACTCTCACAGAAACCAAAGAATTTAATAGGAAAATTAACGGAATAAAAATAAATAAAAATTCAGAACAATCATTAGGAAAAGCAAACCTAATTATAGATTTCACAGTACCAAAATGTACATTTGAGGTTTTAAGGATTGCAAAAAAATTAAAAAAAAGAGTAGTAATTGGAACGACCGGATTTACAAAAAAACAAGAAGATTTGATTAAAAAATTTTCGAATAAAATACCTATTTTAAAAGCTGGAAACATGAGCCTTGGAGTAAATTTATTGATGTATTTAACAGAAATTACATCAAGTTCTCTTGGAAAAGAGTTTCTTAGTAAGGTTAGTGAAATTCACCATAAACATAAAAAGGATTATCCATCTGGAACAGCATTGATGTTAGGAAAAGGAATTGCGGTCGGTAAAAATAAAAATTTTTATAGTATGATTGGAAAAAAGTATATTAATAAAAAAAACTTTCCTTTTGGAAAAAAGATTAACTTTAATTCCATAAGAAAAGGAGAAATTGTAGGTGAGCATGAAGTAAAATTTTCCAGCGGTAATGAAATTATAACTCTTAATCATGAAGCTTTTGACAGGGCTCTATATTCTGAGGGAGCTCTTTCAGCTGCAAAATGGTTAATGACTAAAAGACCAGGTCTATATTCAATGAGGGATGTTTTGAATCTTAATGAACGCAGATAAAAAGGCTAAAATTATTCTTAAACAACTAGATAAAATTTATCCAAAAATAAAAGTTCCACTTAAAAGTAGAAACGTTTTTACTCTTTTGGTCTCAGTCTTGCTATCTGCCCAGTGTACCGATGTTAATGTAAATAACGTTACAAAAACTATTTATCCTAAATACTTTAAGCCACAACATTTTGTAAAATTAGGAAGAAGAAAAATTGAGAAGCTTATAAAACGTATAGGAATATTTAGAATTAAGTCTAAAAGTATTTATAATCTCTCTAAAATACTTATTGAAAAATACGATGGTAAAGTACCAAATACATATAAAGAGTTAGAAAGTTTGCCAGGTGTTGGTCACAAAACAGCTAGTGTTGTAATGTCTCAAGGATTTGGGCATCCAGCTTTTGCTATTGACACTCATATCCATAGATTGGCACAAAGATGGGGGTTAACAAATGGAAAAAATGTGGTCCAAACGGAGAAAGACTTAAAAAGATTGTTTCCAAAAAAAAGTTGGAACAAACTTCATCTACAGATAATTTATTATGGTAGAGAATATTGCAAAGCAAGAGATTGTTTCGGATTGACTTGTAAAATTTGTACCACTTGTTATCCTAAAAGAAAAAAACCTGTAAAAACAAAAAAAGCTTAATATGAAAGTTTTAGGGGTAGGAAATGCAATTGTAGACGTTATTTGTAAAGTTGAAGAAAGTTTTATTTCTAAAAATAATTTAACAAAAAGCACGATGAAGCTTATTTTTGATGAAAGAGAATTTAAACATTTGTTATCAGGATTAATTATAGAAAAAACTGTTTCAGGAGGTTCTATTGCAAATTCTGTGGTTGGATTGTCTATGCTAGGAAATGAAGTTGGTTTTATTGGAAAAATTTCTGATGATAGTTTAGGGCAAAAATATGAAGAAGGCTTAAAAGAAAATAATGTAAATTATCTTTATAAAAAAAAAAAAGAAACTTTACCAACAGGAACTTGTTTAATATTAATAACTCCAGATTCTGAAAGAACGATGTGTACTTACTTAGGTACAGCAGGTAAAATAAACGAAAATGATATAAGTACAAAGGCAGTAATTAATAGTGAAATTATTTTCTTAGAAGGATATTTGTGGGATGAGGGAGACCCAAAAAAAGCTTTTGATAAAGCTATAAAAAATGCAAATAAAGTTGCGATGTCTTTATCAGACAAGTTTTGTGTAGACAGACATAAATCCAACTTTTTAGATTTAGTAAAAAATAGACTAGACGTTATTTTCGCTAATGAGCAAGAAATAATGTCATTGATAAATGCAAAAAATTTTAATGAGGTAATTGAATTTGGTAAAGAAATTAAAAAACTTTTAATCATAACTAGGGGAGAAAATGGTGCAGTTTCTATTAATGATAAGAAAACTACGGAAGTCCAGGCTTATAAAAATTTAAATATTAAAGATCTAACAGGAGCTGGAGATTTATTTGCGGCAGGTTATTTACATGGTTATATAAATAATTTTTCTCAAGAAGATTGTCTCCAAAAAGGTACGGATATGTCCTCAAAAATAATTCAAAAGGTTGGAGCTAGACTTTAATTTTATTTTTTTGTCTTTTAAAACTGCCTTTGCCCTTTTTTGGCTTTACAACACGAGATCTATATTTCGTAGTAAATAAATTTTTAGCAACTTTGTTTTTTTTTTTCAATTTATGAAGTATCCATTTTTTGTACTAAGTATAAAATTTTTATCATTAAAAAATTCAAGAATTTTTTTTCTTAATCTATGGATATGGGTTTCTACTGTATGAGTTTCTAAATTTGACGCGTAACTCCATATATTGGATTGTAATTCATTTATTGGAACTGGCTTACTTGAATTTAACAAATATAAAATCATTTTAATTTCTTGCTCAGTAAGTTTTAAAACTTTTTTATCCAAAAAAATTTCTCTTGAATTTAGGTTGAGTGAATAATTTCCAACTTTTATATCTGATTTTTGAGAATAATTTTTCTTAAGAATTTCAACATTTATTTTCTGTATAAGTTTATCTAATTTAATAGGTTCAGACCCTATTATTAATTGACTCTTATAATTTAAAATTGGAATTTTGGAAATTAACAAAAAATCACTAGTATTTGTGGTGATTTCTTTTAATTTTTTTTCATCATCAATATTCTCTAATTCAAATTTAAAAAAATTATTTAATTCCTTAAAAATTTCATATAAATTTATAAAATCATAAAATATAATTTTTGTAATTTTCATAGAAAAAGAATATGACAATTATTTTAAAAAATAAAGATACTCTTCTTATTGAAGACTTTAAAATTAAATGCTGTGTAGGTAAAAATGGACTTACTTCAAATAAAGTTGAAGGAGATAAAAAAACACCAATTGGAACCTTTGAATTAGACAAATTGTATTATCGAAAAGATAAATTTAGCAAACCTAAAACAGAACTTAAATGTGTACCAATAGATAGGGAGATGGGATGGTGCAATGATTTAAATAATCCCCAGAAATACAACAAAATTATCAAGAGAAATAAAAAAATTAAACATGAAAAAATATTTCGTTCAGACTCAAAATACGATTTTATCATTCCAATAAAATATAATTTTAAAAAACCAATTTTAGGAAAAGGAAGCGCAATATTTTTGCATATAACAAAAAACTATAGATCAACTGATGGATGTATAGCAATTAGTAAAAATGATTTTTTAATTCTAATAAAATTATTAAAGAAAAATACAAAAATTAAAATTTAAACAGATCTAGCTCCAAAAATCTTTGAGCCTATGCGAACAAAAGTTGCGCCATTCTTTATTGCTAAATTATAATCATTTGACATTCCCATACTTAATTCATGTAAATTAAATTTTTTACAAAGACCTATCATTTTTTTGAAGTTTAATTCGATATACTCATCATTAGGAGGTATGCACATTAAACCAATAATATTAAGATCAAATTGTTCTTTGCATGCATTTAAAAAAGGTTCTAAGTCTTCAGTCTTTAAGCCATTCTTTTGTGATTCATTTCCTATGTTTACTTGAACAAAAATCTTAGGCCTAAAATTTTTTTTTCTTTGTTCATCATTGATTTTTTTTGCTAATTTTAAATTGTCTAATGAATGAATAAAATCAAACAATGGAAAAATATATTTCACTTTATTAGTTTGTAATTTTCCTAAAAAATGTAATTTAACATCTGCATTATTAGATTTTAAATCTTGCCATTTAAGAAGTGCTTCTTGGACCTTGTTTTCTCCAAAATGTAAATGTCCATAATTAATTAATGGTATAATATCCTCTTTTGTAAAAGTTTTTGAAACAGCAATAATTTTGACATTTTTGCTCTTAAGCTCTATTTCTTTACTTATTAGTTTTAAGTTCGTAATAGTTTTATGATTCATAATTATAATATTTACTATTTTACAGATAATTTCAATAAAGATGAAATTTTGAATTTAAATCAAAATATAAATATTATTTATAGAAACTATCATCAAATTGATATTGAAAAAACAATAAAAGAGATGAATCTTTTTTGTAAAAAAAATAACAGAAAATTATTTATATCTAATTATCTGAAGATAGCTTTAAAATATGATCTAGACGGATTTTATCTACCATCGTTCAATACCGAATTAAAATACAAAAATATTAATAAAAAAAAAAAATTTAAAATAATTGGTTCAGCACATAATATAAAAGAGATTAAAATTAAGGAAAAGCAAGGTTGTGAGGAAATTTTTATCTCGCCTATTTTCTACAACTCGAAAAATAAAAAATATTTAGATGTAATAAAATTTAATATTCTTAATCTTTATACTAAAAGAAAAACTATTGCTTTAGGTGGAATAGCTAGTCAAAATATAAGTAAGTTAAAATGTACTAAAGTTTCAGGTTTTGCATCTATTTCATGGATAAAAAAAAACGGCCTAAGAAATTCTTAGGCCGTTTTTAAATTTAATTTTCTTTACTTAAAACGCTAAACCAAGAGTAATCTCGTTAGATTTAAGCGATCTAGAACCATCAACAAAGTTTGGATTCTTAGTCTCAGTAGAGTATGCTTTAATTGACATACCTCCCATTGAGTAAGCAACTTGTAAAGCATCAGTTGTTTGCTCTACGTCCGCTGTAGATGTACCAGATTTATTATGATCTCGTGAGTCAAATGTCTCTTTGTTTTCACCATAAGATATTGACAAGTTGTCATTTACGTTAAACGCAATTGACATAGCGTCACCATCAAATATACCACCTGAAGTACCTACAGTTTTAGCTGCTGTAGTAGTATTGTCGTTAGTCTGTTCTGTTAAACCAGCATCCACGTAAAACTGTTGATAACCGATTGTTACTGGTCCAAAAGAATACTTAGCAAACCAAGATCCGTTGAACTCGTCAGATACATCCGCAACAGTAGTAGGGTTTTTATTATCCCTTTCAGCACCGTAAACACCAAGTGTTAATGCATCGTAAGCTACAGTTACTCCAACACCATAACCATTGCCATAAGTATCACTTCTAGCAGCTGAACCACCGTCATTTGCAGTAGCTACGCCAGCGTTTAGAGAGTACTCAACACCCATGTTAACAGTTGCGCCCATCATTTCCATTGCTGGAAGTGAGTAAATGATTGCAGAATCATCCGCCCAGTTACCTACGTGATTTGGTGTTGATTGACCTTGTCCACCGTCAGATATTTCTTCATAAGCAGTTGGAATTGGTTCATCGTACGCACCATTAATGTTCGTACCACCACCTGTTCCAAAACCTATTGTACCCATAGATCCCATAGTGATTGATGTCGCTGTAGATGATACTGTTCCAATGTCATCCTTTGTTAAAGTGTGAATTGCAAATGTCCAACCATTGTCTAACTCGCCACTTCCAGAGAATTTTACATCTTTGTCAGTACCTATAGCGTTTGCTGAGTTGTCACCGCTTTTACCAGTCGTGTACGATACTTGTGCAGAACCAGTAACAGATAACTCACCAGCAGTGGCGCTTGCTGCTACTAACGAACCCGCTAGTGCTGTAAGACCCACATTTTTTAAGTTAATCATATAATCTCCTTTATTTTTATTCATATGAATTGAGGTTTTTTAGCAGTATAAATCGTCTGAGGATCCGAAAAGTCAAAAATTTGTTTATTTTTTTAAATATTGTGATAATTTTGCAACATTAAAACGTATTATTTTATTGATATTTTGACATAACTAATGCTTTTTACCCTAATTTAGATAAATTAGTAAATAATAATGAATTTTAAGCAAATATACATTTTTCCCATCTTAATATTATTTCTCTTGAACAGTTGTGGGGGTGGAGGTTTCTTCAAGCGTTCAGATGTTAAGGATAATCCTGTTAATGTTGACGAAAGAGTTGAAAGAAACATTGCACAGGGAAAAGGTGTAAGATTTTTAAGTAAAAAAAGAGGAGGAACCTTTGATTTCGCCTCTGCAAATGAATTGTGGAGAGCCTCTGTTGAAACTTTGGATTTTGTTCCCTTAATCAACGCAAGTTATTCAGGTGGAATAATTATTACTGATTGGTTTAATGGAAATGCGACTGATCAAAGTAATCAAAAAAGAGATTTAAAGATTACTATTAGATTTTTAACTAATGAAATTAGATCTGATGCTTTGAAAGTAAACGTGCACGAAAGAATTTGTGTCAAAGATACAAACGATTGCACTGTAAATTTAATTCAATCTAAGATTTCTAATGAGATCAAGCTTGCTATTTTGAAAAAAGCTGCTTTTTTTGAAAAAAATAATATCGAAAAACTAGTCAAAGAAAGAAATAAAAAAAATCCAAAAAACTATGAACAGAGAAAAAAAAAATAGATAACTTACTGTAAAAGTTATTTGCTTAACTAATATTAACAAAATACTTTAATTTATTATCAAAAAAAACTTTGTGGAAAGATATAATTTTAAAATAGTTGAAAAAAAATGGCAAAATTTTTGGGAAAAAAATAACCTTTTTAAATCGGAAATAGATAAAAATAAAAAAAAATTTTATTGTCTTGAAATGTTTCCCTATCCCTCTGGAAAAATTCATATGGGTCATGTAAGGAATTACACAATAGGTGATGTCTTAGCACGATATAAAAAAATGCAAGGTTTTAATGTTCTGCATCCAATGGGTTGGGACTCTTTTGGAATGCCTGCTGAAAATGCAGCCAAAGAGAACAATTTAGACCCAAAGGCTTGGACAGAAAAAAATATTTTAACAATGAAGGCACAATTGAAACAACTTGGTCTCTCAATTGATTGGAGCAGAGAAATCTCTACCTGTTCAGAGGAATATTACAAACATCAACAAGCTTTTTTTTTGGAACTATTTGATAAGGGTCTTGTTTACAGAAAAGAAAATTATGTAAACTGGGACCCAATAGATAAAACTGTATTAGCAAATGAACAAGTTATTGATGGAAGAGGATGGCGATCTGGAGCTCTTGTAGAAAGAAAAAAACTTAGACAATGGTTTTTTAAAATATCTAAATTTTCAAGTGATCTCTTGAAAGGTTTAGAAGATTTGAACGAATGGCCAAATAAAGTAAAGATAATGCAAAAAAATTGGATTGGTAAATCTATTGGCTGTGAAATAGATTTTAAAGTACAAAGCAACTTACCTATAAAAAAAATTAAATGTTTTACAACAAGACCTGATACACTTTTTGGTTTTTCCTTTTTAGCTATTTCTGTAGACCATCCAATATCAAAATTTTTTGAGAAGGATGAGAATTTCAAAAAATTTAAAAAAGAGTGTAATAAATCTGGAACTACAGAAGAATCAATCGCTCGTGCAGACAAAATTGGATTTAAAACAGACATAATCGCAATAAATCCTCTAGATGAACAAAATAAAGTTCCAGTTTACTTTGCCAATTTTGTATTGATGGACTATGGATTTGGTGCAGTCTTTGGTTGTCCAGCTCACGATCAAAGAGATCTTGATTTTGCAATTAAATATAAACTTGAAGTCAAACCAGTCGTCTGTCCTCCAAATAAAGATAAAAATTTTAAGATTACAAATGAAGCTTACACTGGATCGGGTAGAATCTTTAATTCAAAATTTCTAGATGGTTTGAAATGTCCTGAAGAGTCAATTTTGGAAACTATAAAAATACTTGAGGAGAAAAAACTTGGTAAAAAAAAAATTAATTTTAGATTAAAAGATTGGGGAGTATCTAGACAAAGATATTGGGGATGCCCTATCCCCATAGCCTATAAAAATAATGGTGAAACAGTTAAAATCCCTTTAGAAAATTTGCCAGTCAAACTTCCAGAAAAAATAAACTTAAAAGTGAAAGGTAACCCACTTGAACATCAAGCAGATTGGAAAAAAGTGAATATTAATGGTGAAGAATGTACGAGAGAAACAGATACTTTAGATACCTTCGTAGACTCATCTTGGTATTATTTAAGATTTTGCTCACCTAAAAACCAAGTTTCAGGATTTGATTTAAAAGAAATTTCTTATTGGATGCCCGTTGATCAATATATTGGAGGTGTTGAGCACGCCATTTTGCATCTATTATATTCAAGATTTTTAATGAGAGCATTAGGCTCAGGAGAAAAAAATTTTATAAACTTAGAACCCTTCCAAGGTTTATTTACACAAGGAATGGTTTGTCATGAGACCTATAAAGATGATGATGATAATTGGTACTCACCAGATGAAGTTGATACAATTGACGAGAAAACTTACTTTTTAAAAAAAAATCCAAAAAATAAAATTAAAGTTGGACCAAGTGAGTCAATGTCAAAATCAAAAAAAAACACTATTGATCCTCAAATTATGATCAATAATTATGGTGCAGATGCTGTAAGATTATTTATTCTTTCAGATAGTCCACCAGAAAAAGATATCCAGTGGTCTGATCAAGGAATGACCTCAGCTTATAAATTCATTCAAAGATTTTGGGGGCTGCATAAAAAAATTATAAATCATGATTTTAATATCAAAAATAAAGACAACAACTTAGAAAATATAGATTTATTCACCAACAAAATTATCGATAAGATAACCAAAAATTTGGAAAATTTTCATTATAACGTGATAATAGCAAATTTATACGAGACATATAACTATCTAATTAAAGCTATAGACAATGTGAGTAATAAAAAAGAGTTTTTAGATAATTATTGTAATCTACTGAAAGTTATCTCACCTATAATTCCACATATTACAGAGGAATGTCTAGAAGAATTAAATGTAAAAAATAAAAAAGAATGGCCAACAATTAATTCGAAACTTTTAAAAAATAATATTTTTAATATAGTAGTGCAAATTAATGGAAAAAAGAGAGAATTAATTACTTTTGAAAATAAAGTTGATGAAAAGGAATTACTGAAGCAAATTAAAAAGAATGAAAAACTTAAAAAATTTTTAGATAATAATAAAATTAAGAAAACAATTTATATTAAAAACAAATTAATTAATTTAATTTTATGAAAAAAAAAATAAAATTTTTTTGGGTAATTTTTATTTTTTTAGTAGGGTGTGGTTATGAGCCAATTTACTCGTCTAAAAACATAAACTTCTCCATTAATGAAATTCAAAAAGAAAACACTCAATTAAACAATGAATTTACGAGGGCTTTAAAAACTTTTTCAAACAAAAACGCGTTAAATCAATTAAAAATTAAAATTGATAGTAAAAAAAATATTGAAATCAAATCAAAGAACTCGAAAGGTAATCCCAACGTTTATGAATTAAGTATTACTCTCAAAATTGTATTATATGAAAATAATAATAATATGATAGTTGAGAAAGTTTTTAATAGAAATATAAATTTTGATAATCGAGATGATAAGTTTGAGCTAAGCCAATATGAAAAAGAATTAGAAAAATTATTAATTAATAAAATAATCGAGGATGTATTAAAGTTTTTATCCAACTTATAAATGATTATAAAAGCCTTTGAATTAGAGAAAAAATTACAAAAAAATAAAATTTATTTATTTTACGGTAAAAATCAAGGCCAAAAAGAAGAAATAATTAAAAAAAAATTCTTAAAAGATTTTAAAGAAAATGTATTTAGATATTCAGAAAAAGAATTGTTTAATAATTTAGACAATTTTTATAACAACATGCGATCTCAATCTTTTTTTGAGAAAGAAAAGCTTATTATAATAAATGAAGTAACAGATAAAATTATTAATCAAATAGAAAAAGTTCTAACAATAAATATCGATGGAACTACATTGATTTTATTATGTGACAGTTTGGAAAAAAAATCAAAATTAAGAATATTTTTTGAAAAAAATAAAAATTTATATTGTACACCTTTTTTCGCTGATAATTTCCAAGCACTTTCGATAATAGCGAAAACTTTTTTCAGAACAAAAGAAATTCCAATATCTCAAGAAATAATAAATTTAATTGTTAACAGAGCTAATGAAGATAGAAAAAATTTAGCAAATGAATTAAATAAAATTGAAAATTTTACTTATGGTAAAAAAAAAATAAATATTAATGACATCCTCAAACTAACTAATTTAGCTGGTAACCATAGTATTTCAGATTTAGTAGATTTTTGTTTAGCAAAAAATCAAAAAAAGACCTCTAATATTTTAAATGAGAATAATTATTCAAATGAAGATGCAATAATTATCGTTAGAACATTTTTGTTAAAAGCAAAACGATTGTTGAAACTCACAACTGAATTAAAAAAAGTAGGAAATGTGGATAATGTAATTTCATCGTTTAAACCTCCTATTTTTTGGAAAGATAAAGATATGATTAAAATCCAAATAAAAAAATGGAATATAGAAACTTCAAAAAAACTAATATCAGATATTAATCAAATAGAACTTTTGATAAAAAAAATTCGCAAAATTCACTAAACATTCTAGCTGATTTTATTCTTAAGAATACTGTTGTCAGTAATTAGATTTTATTATTTCTATTAATTTATTTAGTTGATCAAGGTCTTTATACTCAATTGAAATAGTCCCTTTATTTTTTGATTTGTTTTTAATTATTACTTTAAGCCCAATTTTATCAGTAATTGAATTTTCTAAAAAACTTACATTGGAATCATTTTTTTTTAGGTGAATTTTTTTTGTTTTGAAAATTTTTACGAAATTTTCGACCTGCCGAACAGACATTCTTTTTTCTATTATTTTATTTGCAACAAATGCGGCGTTATCCAATCCAACTAAAATTTTTGCGTGACCGGCACTAATTTTCTTTTCTTCTATAAGCTTTAAAACCTCATTAGGTAAAGAAAGAATACGAAGCGAGTTTGTAATGTAGCTTCTACTTTTCCCAATGAATTTCGAAACTTTATCCTGATCATAAGAAAATTCATCTATAAGTCTTTTATAGCCTTGCGCTTCCTCAAGAGGATTTAAATCATGTCTTTGAACATTTTCTACTATAGCAAATTCAAGAGATTTTAAATCATCAGCCTCTGTTACAACAACAGGAATATCATGAAGTCCCGCTTTTCTTGCGGCTAACCATCTCCTCTCACCTGCAATAATTTCATACTTAGGATCTTGAGAATTTGATTTTCTTACAATAATTGGCTGTATGACTCCTCTTTCTCTTATAGAATTAGATAAATCATTTAAAATTTCTTCATCAAAATTTTTTCTAGGTTGATATTTGTTAGGAACTATTTCACTTAATGGTAATTTGTTAGTTTTTGACTCAACTTTAGTCTCTCCTATTAAAGAAGACAAGCCTCTTCCTAGCCCTTTCTTTATTGTATTCATTATGCAGCACTCCCTATTTCATTCTCTTGATTAATAAACTCATCGGTAAAATTGTAATACGATTTACTTCCAGGACAATTTTTATCGTAAATAAGAACTGGTACTCCATGAGATGGTGCCTCAGATAATCTTACATTTCTTGGAATAACTGTTTGATAAACTTTATCTTTAAAATAGTCTCTCGCCTCTTGTTCAACTTGAGACGAAAGCTTATTTCTTTTGTCGTACATCGTCAAAAGTATTCCTTGAATTTCTAACTCTGGGTTTAGATTTACTTTTATACGTTCAATTGTTTTCATTAACTGAGTTAAACCTTCTAATGCAAAAAATTCTGTTTGGAGAGGTACCAATAAGGAATTGGAAGATACTAGTGCCATAACGGTCAACAAACTTAGTGATGGTGGGCAATCTATAAGTATATAATCATAAAAAGCTCCAGAATCATTTAAATAAGCTGTTAATTTGGCCTTCAAAATGAAAGATCTATTGCTATCTCCAGCTGTTTCTACCTCTAATCCCGATAAATCTACATTTGATGTTATTAAATCTAAATTTTGAAAATTTGTTTTCTTAATAACATTTGAAATAGACATAGTCCCATTTAGAATGCCGTAAATAGTTTGGTCGGAATTTTCAACATTGGACAGTCCTAAACCAGTTGTAGCATTTCCTTGAGGATCAAGATCTATAACTAAAATTTTTTTACCTTGCTGGGATAAAGCGGAAGCCAAATTTATTACGGTTGTAGTTTTACCGACCCCACCCTTTTGATTTATAATTGAAATTATTTTCATGAAATTTTTTTTTTGAATTTTTTAATATTTAATATAAATGAGTCATGATTAGTTAAACTTTTTTTCTCCTCATAATCTAAATCCCATTCTTGGAGCACCTTGTTAAGAATTATTCTTCCACCACTACCCATAAATAAAATTATATTTTTGTATTTACTAAAATTTTTTTTTACTAAATTTAGAATTTCTGGCATTGGTTTAAAAGCTCTAGACATTATAGTGCCTGTTTCAATATTTTTAATTTGGAAAAGATCTTTCTGAATTATTTCTGTATTAAGTTTCAATCTTCTCGAGACTTCTTTTAAAAAAACGCATTTATGGTAACTTTTTTCATAAAGATTAATTTTCATTTTATTTTTAATATTTTTCATCACTATAGCTATTATTAAGCCAGGCATACCACCTCCTGTTCCTAAATCAGAGGTTGAATTACTATTTAAATCAACAAAATCAATGATTTGTGCTGAATCTATTATGTGTCGATTTCTAATTATGGTTTTTTCACTTGTTTTCTTGCTTATTAAGTTAATTTCCTTGTTTTTTTCACTTATCATTGAAATTAATTTTTCAAGCTCATTACAAGTTTCACGTGAAACATTTAAACTTGGAATTTTTGAGTAAAAATTTAAAATTACATTATCCATTAAGCTATATGCTTAATAGACTTTCTTTTAACGTGTGACAACAAAATATACACGGCTGCGGGAGTAATTCCGTCAATTCTTAAGGCTTGACCCATTGTTTTAGGTCTTATTTGCTTAAATTTAGACTTTACTTCATTTGAAAGACTAGAAAATTGATCATAATCAATATTATCTGGGATTGATAAATTCTCATCCCTTTTAAAAGCAAGGATGTCGGCCCTTTGTTTCCTTAAATAACCTCTATAATGAGAGTTAACTTCAATCTGCTCATCGATTTTTACACCATGTTCATGAATTTCAGGCCAAATTTCCCTGATTTTTTTCATATTTACACCCTTTTGTGTCAAAATTTCTTCAGCAGACCTAAAAACACCATCTTTAGCTATTTTAATACCGAATTTTTGAGCTTTAGTTGGAGATATATTAAGATTATTCATTTGCAAAGATATTTTACTTAATTTATCAAATTTATCCTCAAAAATCTCTTTTCTAACCTCTGATATTAATCCAATTTTAATTCCTTTATGAGTTAGCCTTAAATCTGCATTATCAGATCTAAGACTTAATCTATATTCAGCTCTAGACGTGAACATTCTATAAGGTTCAGCAACTCCTTTAGTTACTAAATCATCAATCATCACTCCGATATAAGCGTCTGATCTATCCAAAATAAAAGGTTCCATGTTTTTTAATGAAAGAGCAGCATTAATCCCTGCTATAAGACCTTGGGCTGCTGCCTCTTCATATCCAGTAGTTCCATTTATTTGTCCTGCAAGATATAAGTTCTTAATTTTTTTTGTCTCAAGTGTTAAAAAAAGTTCTCTAGGGTCAATGTAATCGTATTCTATAGCATATCCAGGTCTTATTATTCTAACATTCTCTAAACCATTGATATTGTTAAGTATTTCGTACTGAACAACCTCAGATAGCGAAGTTGATATTCCATTTGGGTAAATTGTGTGGTCATTAATGCCTTCTGGCTCTAAAAATATTTGATGTCTAGTTTTATCTGCAAATTTTACAACTTTATCCTCAATTGATGGACAATACCTTGGACCAACACCTTTTATACTACCAGAATAAATTGCGCTCTTAGATAAGTTTTTTTCAATAATCCTATGAACCTTTTTATTTGTATAAGTCATTGAACAAGTCACTTGCTTGTTTAAGTTTTTTTTTGTTAAGAATGAAAAAAAATAAGGCTCATTATCTGCAAATTGTTTTTCTAAATTTTTAAAATTAATGGTACTGGAGTCAAGCCTGGGAGGTGTTCCCGTTTTCAATCTACCTATTTTGAATTTATGTTTCCTTAACTGTTCACTTAAACCAGTGCTTGGTTTTTCATTAAATCTACCAGCAGGTGTTCTTTGGTCACCAATATGTATCAATCCATTTAAAAATGTGCCTGTTGTCAGTATTAGCCTTCTACAACTAACACTGTTACCATTTAATGTGATAAATCCACTTATTTGGTTTTTTGAGAAAACAAAACTAATTACAGGATCAGAAAAAATGCTTAAATTACAGTAGTTTACAAGTTTTTCTTGCATAAATTTACGATACAATGATCTATCAGATTGAGTTCTAGGTCCTCTTACTGCTGGTCCTCTACTTCTATTTAATAATCTAAATTGTATCCCAGACTTATCTGCTACTTCACCCATAAGCCCATCTAAAGCATCAATTTCTCTTACCAAATGACCTTTTCCTAGACCACCAATAGCAGGATTACATGACATTTCCCCTATCGTATTTTTATTGTGAGTGAATAGGGCAGTGTTAATTCCAAGCCGCGCAGAAGCTGCTGCTGCTTCACAGCCTGCATGTCCTCCGCCAATAACTACTACATCAAAAGATAAATTTTTTTTCATGACCTAAATTTATAGTCGATTGGAATATTTACAAGATTTGAGTTTTTTTTCTTAAATAAGCCTTATTTATCAACGAAAATCCAAAAAAAAAGGTTAAAAACACAGCAAAATCGCCTTTATTTTCCAATACAAAAATCGTTGAAAATACTGCCTAATATCTCCTCTACATCGACTTTTCCAACAATCATGCCTAAATGTCTAGTGGCTAACCTCAAATCCTCAGCCCCTTTGTCGAAATCCTTTTTATCATTATTATCTATAAAATTTTTTAGGTGATGTGAGCACTGGACTAAATGTTGTCTATGTCTTTCTCTAGTAATTAAAGTATCCTCTTCAGTAATAAATTTACTTTTTAGGTAATTTTTTATTTTTGAGATTAAAATGTCTATATTTAAATTATCTTTTAATGAAATTAAAACGTGGTTAAGTTTAAGAATTTTTGAATCTAATTTTTCCTTTAGAAGATCTGATTTATTGATTACTAAAATTGTGTCATTTTTTAACAAATCATCTGAAAAACCGCTTAAATCAATACTTTTAGCATCAACTACTACTAATTTTAAATCAGCATTTTCAGCTTTTTTAAAAGATAACTTTATGCCTTTTTTTTCAATTTCATCTTTTGAGTCTCTTATACCTGCGGTGTCAGAAATAATAACTGGATAGCCATCTATATTTAAGTGTGCTTCTACAACATCTCGTGTGGTACCAGCGATTTCAGAAACTATAGCAACTTCCCTATTCGACAAATAATTTAATAGACTAGACTTGCCTGCATTAGTTGGTCCTACGATTGCAATTTTAAACCCTTCACGAATTATTTCTCCCACTTTTTGATCGTTCAAAATTTTATTAATCTCATTAAATACGTCCGAAGAATCTTGTTTTATTTTTTTTAAATTTTCTTCAGGTAAATCTTCCTCAGGAAAATCTATTTGTGCTTCAATAAATGATAAAATTTTTAATAATTTTTCTCTTAGTTCGTTAAACTTGTCCGAAGATTTTCCACTCATCATTTTTATAGCTTGTAATCTCTGAATTTCAGTCTCTGCTGAAATTAAATCTGCAATACTCTCGGCTTTAAGCAAATTTATTTTCCCATTTTGGAAGGCAATCTTTGTAAACTCTCCTGGCTCAGCTAATCTGCAGTTTTTTAGCTTCGATATCTCTTCTTGAATAGCTAAAACTACAGCTTTGCTTCCATGCACTTGAATTTCCACCATATCTTCGCCCGTGTAACTCTCAGGTCCAGGAAACCAGATAATTATCCCCTCATCAATAAGCTCAAAAGTGTTGCTATTGTTTATTTTTCTTAGGGTAGCCATCCTTGGGCTTGGTATCTCTTTTCCTGTAAGGGATTTGAGTACATTAGAGGCTTCTGATCCTGAGACACGTATAATTGCGACCCCAGATATTCCAGATCCAGATGATAAGGCATAGATCGTCATAAATTTATTATATCTCGGATTTCATTATTGGGTATAATTAAATTATCATGATTGTATGGATAGCTTCTTACCCTAAATCCGGAAATACCTGGGTAAGAGCATTAATTTCACATTATTTTTTTTCAAAAGACAAAAAATTTAGTTTTGATTTACTCAAACATATCCCTAACTTCAATGTAGGTGACTTTATAAGCGAAAAGACACCTTTAAAATCAAACGAAGATATTATTAAGAATTGGTTGCCTGCTCAGAGGTTTATCAATCAAAAGTTTAAAAGAAACCTTCTTTTTAAAACCCACAATGCATGTATCAAAATAGATGAAAATGAATTCACAAACAAAGAAGTTACTGCCGGATGCATATACATAGTTAGAGATCCTAGAAATGTAATAACCTCATATAAAAATTTTGAAAAACAGACTTATGAAAATATAGCAAAAAATATGTTTGATAATAAAGGATATCTATTATCAAATGAGTCAACTTTAAAGAGATTTGGAATTAAAGGAATTGAAATAATTAGTTCCTGGTGTGAAAATTATAATTCTTGGGTTCATAATAAGCATAGGATACCTGTTTGCTTAATTAAATATGAGAATTTGTCTAGTAATCCATTTAATGAATTTAGAAAAATTTTCGAATTTTTAAAAGAAATAAATAAAGAAAAAATAACTCAAATAGATGAAGAAAGACTCAGAAATACAATTACGGAAACTAGTTTTGAAAATTTGAGATTTCTTGAAAAAAAAAATGGTTTTTCAGAAAAACAAAATAGAAATGTAAGCTTTTTTAATCAAGGAAAAGAAAACAACTGGAGAAAAGTTTTACCAGAAAAATTATTGCTTAAAATAAATAAAAGGTTTTCAAGAGAAATGCGGGAATTAGGATATCTATATTAAGCTGGTTTATTCATTGAATTAAAAAACTCAGAGTTATTTTTTGTGTCTTTTAATTTTGAACTAATAAACTCAATGGCATCCATTGTTCCCATTGGAGCAATTATTCTCCTTAGTACGTTCATTTTCTGAAGATCGTTTTTATCAAATAGAAGCTCCTCTCTCCTTGTACCTGATTTCGTAATGTCAATTGCAGGATAAATTCTTTTATCTGCAATCTTTCTATCTAAAACTGTTTCGCTGTTTCCTGTTCCTTTAAATTCCTCGAAAATTACTTCATCCATTCTACTACCTGTATCAATTAAAGCTGTTGATATTATTGTTAACGAACCACCCTCTTCTATGTTCCTAGCGGCACCAAAAAATCTTTTTGGTCTTTGAAGTGCATTGGCGTCAACTCCCCCGGTTAAAACTTTTCCAGAACTAGGTATGACGGCGTTATATGCTCTGCCTAATCTTGTTATTGAATCTAAAAGAATTACCACATCTTTTTTATGTTCAGTTAATCTTTTCGCCTTCTCTATAACCATTTCAGCTACCGCAACATGTCTTTGGGCCGGTTCATCGAAAGTGGAACTTATTACCTCTCCCTTTACTGTTCTTTGCATATCTGTTACTTCCTCTGGTCGTTCATCAATTAAAAGCACGATTAGATAACATTCGGGATAATTTTTCGCTATTGAATTGGCAATACTTTGTAAAATCATAGTTTTTCCAGCTTTAGGAGGCGAAATAATTATTGATCTTTGTCCTTTGCCTATTGGACTTACTAAGTCTATTAACCTAGGTGTCAAATCTGGTTTTTTTTCAGTTTTTGTTGTTTCAACCTCCATAACTAATTGTTTGTCTGGATAAAGAGGCGTTAAGTTATCAAAAGCTATTTTGTGTCTTGATTTGTCTGGTTCTTCAAAATTGATTTTACTTACCTGGAGTAAAGCAAAATATCTTTCTCCCTCTTTAGGGGCCCGAACTGGACCTTCAACCGTATCCCCAGTTCTCAGACCAAATTTTCTTATTTGACTTGGGCTGACGTAGATATCATCAGGGCCCGGAAGATAATTTGATTCCATAGCTCTTAGAAAACCAAAACCGTCCTGCAATAACTGAAGTACACCAGCACCAGTAATTTCCTCTTTTTCGGCTACTTTTTTTAAAATTGCGAAAAGAATTTCTTGTTTTCTTAAAGTACTGGCATTCTCAATTCCAAGCTCCTCGGCTTGAGTAATCAATTGTTCTGACGATTTGAGTTTTAATTCTTGAATGTTCATGATTTAAAATTATTAAGGACTTAATAAGTAATTTTTAATATATATACTATTATATATTATTCAACCCTAGATAGGTTTAAAAATTACCACAAATATGGTTAAAATCAGCAATATTGTGGGGATTTCATTAATATATCTGTAAAATTTGTGAGAATGTTGATTTAAATTTAATCTAAATTGTTCCAACTTTCTACCAAGATAAATGTGATAAGCTGTCAATAAAACCACAAAAACCAGTTTTAAAACCATCCAAACTTGACCTAATTTATCGAAACCTATTTCATGGATCAATAATAGTCCAAATAACCAAGACAAAAACATTGCAGGAGTCATTATGTAAAAAAATAGTTTCTTTTCCATTGTTTTAAAAACTTCTGTAATAATTGGCTCTGAACTGTTTTGAGCGTGATAAACAAAAATTCTCGGAAGATACAAAAGACCCGCCATCCAAGAAATAACTGAAATTAAGTGAAGAGCTTTAAAAAGTAGGTATGTATTCATAAATTAAATACTTTTTTGTATTAAAGATTTCAACAAAATTATATGATCATCATTGTCGTTCAAGCAAGGTACCATTTCAAAATTTTCTCCTCCAGAGTCTATGAAGCTCTCTTTTCCTTGAATTGATATTTCCTCTAAGGTTTCTACGCAATCTGAAGAAAAGCCGGGACAGATTACAAGGATATTCTTTTTACCATCTTTTGGTAAACTTTCAAAAGTTTTGTCAGTGTAGGGTTGAAGCCATTCTTGAGGACCAAATCTTGATTGAAAAGTGGTAATTATTTTTGTTGAGTTAAATTTTTCTGAAATTAACCTTGTGGTTTTGTGACAATAGCAATGATAGGGATCACCTTTATCAAAATATTTTTTTGGTATTCCGTGATATGACGCAACTATTAAATCAGGTTTCCAATTAATTTCTGAGATTTTTTTGTTTAATGAATTTACTATAGCGTCGATATATAAAGGTTCAGACTCATAATGCGGAATGATTTTTAAGGAGGGCTGCCATCTCATTTTCATTAAAGTTCTATAGACTTCGTCGCAAACTGTTGCTGTGGTAGCGGCCGCATATTGAGGATAAAGAGGTAATATAACTAAGTTCTCACATCCTAGTTTATGAAGTTTGCTGATTTTGCTTTTAATGCTTGGGTTTCCATATCTCATTGCAAAATCAACAATCAAATTTTCTGATGAGATTAAATTAGAAATTTTCTCTGATTGCTTTTGGGTATAATATAATAAAGGTGAAATGTTTTCATTTTTCATCCATATTTCTTTATAAGCTTTGGCTGTCTTTGAGGGCCTTAAGTTTAAAATAAAAACATTTAAGATTATTTGCCAAATTAAAGGATTTACTTCAATAACTCTTCTATCTGATAAAAATTCTTTTAAGTATTTTCTAATATCAAACCAGCTTGTTGAATCTGGAGTTCCTAAATTTACAATTAATACTCCAGTCTTTCCAAAATTAATTGGGGGATGATTTGATATTTCGTTCATTAATAATCTTTTACCATTTTAACAAGATAATCCATTTTATTTGGGTCTGTTTCAGGCAAAACACCATGACCTAAGTTGAAAATATAAGGATGATCTTTAAAAATATCTAGGTATTTCTTTATTTCCTTTTTTAAATCATCTTTATCAAATAATAAAGTTTTGGGATCCATTCCACCTTGAACAGGTATTTTTATATCTTTCCTTATTTCAATAGGATTAGTTTCATAATCAATACAAATTGCGTCAGGTCTAACAATTTCACAATAAGTTTTATAGTCTTTAATCCCTCTAGGAAAACAAATCACAGGCACATTTAAGGACTTAATATATTCCACAATAAGGGATGTAGGGTTATAAACAAAATATGGTAGATCTTGTGGTTTTAGCAGGCCGGCCCAACTATCAAAAATCTGAATAACTTCAGCACCATTTTCGATCTGATTTTTTACATGAATTTTTATAAATTTATCTAATATTAAAAAAATTTCTTTGATTAGGAAAGAATCTTGATAAAAGTTATCAATTAATTTTTTTTTTGGTGACTGTTTATTAATCATATAAACCAATAAAGTCCATGGAGCTCCAGCAAAACCAATTATACTTTTATTATCAGTTAGTGCATCTTTTTGAACTAGATTAATAGCTTGATAAATTGGATTTAATTTTTTTGTAAAATTTTCTTCATTAATACTAGCTATTTCCTTAATATTTATATCCCCAAGAATAGGACCAAAATTTTTTTTAAATTCAACTTCTTGATTTATTCCATATGGAATCATTAAAATATCTGAAAAAATTATTGCTGCATCTAATTCAAATCTTCTTAATGGTTGAAGGGTAATCTCAGCTGATAATTTTTCATTTAAACATAATTTGATAAAATTTTTATTCTTTTCTCTAATTTCCCTAAACTCAGGTAAGTATCTTCCTGCTTGTCTCATAATCCATATAGGATTAAGATTTGTCTTTTTATTTTTTATTACTTCTTGAATATCCGACATATTAATAAATAAATATAATTAATAGTATTTGTAGTATAACTTGTGAATAACGGTAATTATTTTTTTTTAACATTTTATAAACTTTTTATTAACATCTAAGGGGTAAAAACAGCTAAATATACATGTAAAATTGAAGCCTATTAACAAATTATCCAAAATTATTTAAATTTTTATACATGATTTTAAAAATGTTAATAAAAACTATGTTTTACAAAGCAAATAATTAAATACTAAAATTAATAGATATAATTTAAATAAAACAATAATATCAACAATTTATACATGAATAATACATACCAAATTTATCTAATTTCTGACTCAACTGGTGAAACCTTAGATAGGATTTTTACAGCTATTAAAGCTCAGTTCAAAAATATTGAATATAAGATTTATACCTATTCTTTCACTAGAACAGAAAATCAAATAATGAAAATTTTAACTGAGGCACAAAAAAAACAAAATTCAATTATTTTATATTCGATAGTTGATAGTAGTTTAGCTAAGTTTCTCGCAAAAACCAGTAACGATAAAAAAATACCCTGTTTTGGTGTTTTAGGAGACCTTATATTAAGTTTTTCCAAACTTCTTAATCAAAAAGCATCTCACGAACCCAGTGGTCAATATGCTTTAAATGACGAATATTATAAAAGAATTGAAGCAATACAATTTACAATGAATCACGATGATGGGAATCTTATTAATGAAATTAAAAAATCTGATATAGTTTTATTAGGGGTTAGCAGAACAAGCAAAACCCCCACAGCAATTTATTTAGCTAACAAAGGATTTAAAACCTCTAACATACCGTTAATTAACAAAAATTCTTTACCTCAAATTTTAAAAGATGATCCCAAAATGTCATGTGTTGTTGGATTAAATACAGAGCCGGAAAGATTAGTTGATATTAGAAAAAATAGAATGAATTCATTAAAAGAGACTGAAAATAAATCATATACAAATTTAGAAAAAATTAAAAAAGAAACCACTTACGCCAGAGACACATTTAGAAAGTACGGTTGGCCATCAATTGATGTAACAAGAAAGTCAGTAGAGGAAACTGCTGCCTCAATAATTAAAATCTACGAAATTTATAAACAAAATGATTAAATTAATACTTGCATCGAAAAGTAAAGTTAGAAAACAGATACTCGATAATCATAACATTATTACTGAAGTTCAGCCTTCCGCTGTTGATGAAGAGCCTATAAAAGAGAGTTTACTTAAAGAAAAAAATTCACCAAAAACTATTTCAAAAAATTTAGCTGAAATCAAAGCTTGCAAAGTAAGTCAAAAAAATTTTGATGTGTTAGTTTTAGGTGCTGACAGTATAATTGATCTAGATGGAAAAATGATATCAAAACCACGTAATAGAGAGGAAGCTTTTGACATCCTTAAAAAATTAAATGGGAAAAAACATGACTTAATAAGTTCAGTTTGTATTTCAAAAAATGGCTCGATGATTTGGCATCATACTGAAAAAGCTACTTTAACAATGAAAGACTTCAAAGATGAGGAACTTAGAGAGTATTTATCTAAAATATCAGACGAGAATCTATATTCGTATAATGTTTATCAAATTGAAGGTGAGGGTAAAAATTTATTTTTGAAAATAGACGGAGACAAAGATACTATTATGGGGCTTCCAGTTCGAAAAATTAAGGAATATTTAAAGAACTATATATGAAAAAATACTTTGTAATTGGAAATCCAATTGAGCATTCACTATCTCCTGAATTGCATAATTACTGGTTAAAATCAAATAATATAGAAGGATCTTACAGTAAAAAGAAGTTGAATGAGCATGATTTAAAAAATTTTTTTCTCAGAATTAAAAACGAGGAAATAAGTGGAGCAAACATAACGGTTCCTTTTAAAAAAGCCGTCATTCCATTTTTAGATGAACTTAGTGTTGAAGCAGAAAGCACGCAGTCTGTGAATACAATTTATTTAAATAAAAACAAAATTATCGGCCACAACACAGACATAAATGGCTTTGAACTCGCAATAAAAGATTGTGGTTTTGACGTAACTGGAAAAAAAATATTAATCCTTGGAGCAGGAGGGGTTGTGTCATCCATTATTTACGCTCTAAACAAAATGAAAGCTTTAGAGATTACAATATGTAACAGAACCAAAAGTAAAGCTGAAGACATGAAGTTTTTATATAATGATTTAATTGTAATAAATTGGGGTGAAATTTATGATTTTGATATGATTATAAATGCCACAAGTGTTGGTTTAAATAAAGAGGAAAAACTCAATTTAGATATTTCAAAATTCAAAAGTAGTAATTTTTTTTATGACATAATTTACAATCCACCCGAAACTAATTTTTTGAAAGACGCTAGAAATTTAGGAAAAAAAATACAAAATGGAAAAAGAATGTTTATTCATCAGGCAGCACAAGCATTTAAGATCTGGCATGGCATCCAGCCAGATATAGATGACAAAGTGAATAGGATAATTGACAAATGATCAGAATTGGAATTTTAGGAGACATAGGATCAGGCAAAAGTTTTGTTGCGCAAAGTTTTGGTTATCCTGTTTTTGATGCAGATATGGAGGTGAGTAAATTATACAGAAGTGATAAAAAAACATTTAACAAATTAAGAAAAGTAATACCAGAGCACATTAGCTCTTATCCAGTAGATAAAAAAGAAATTACCGGAGCAATATTAGCCAAGAAATCAAACTTAAAAAAAATTGTCAAAATTATTCATTTAGAAGTAAGAAAAAAAATGCATTTTTTTTTAAAAAAAAACAAAAATAAAAAAATTGTTATTTTAGATATTCCACTTTTGTTAGAAAATAAGATTAATATAAAAAATGATATATTAATATTTGTTTACGCAAATAAATCCGTTGTGAAAACTAGGTTACACAAAAGATCAAACTTTAATGAAAAATTAATGACTAAATTTAGAGATATACAACTACCACTCGATTACAAAAAAAAAAAATCTAAATTTACAATTAATAATAACTTTTCAAAAAAATCTGTTAAGAATAAAGTAAAGAATATCTTAAGAAAAATTTTAGACAAATGAAGGAAGTAATTCTTGATACGGAAACAACGGGTCTTTCAACCAAAGAAGGCCATAGAATTGTTGAAATAGGTTGTATAGAGTTAGAAAATTTAATTCCAACAAAAAAAAACTTTCACTGTTACTTAAATCCTGAAAGAAAAGTTTCCGACAAAGCTCTAGAAGTCCATGGTTACACTGATGAATTTTTGTCAGATAAAAAAAAATTCAGTGAGATCGTAGCAGAATTTTTAGATTTTATTGAAAATAAAAGATTAATTATTCACAACGCAGATTTTGATCTTTCACATATTAACAATGAAATGAAAATTGTAGGAAAAAAACCTATTAAGAATGATATTGTTGACACTCTTACATTGGCAAGAGATAAATTTCCTGGATCACCAATTAATTTAGATGCACTTTGTAAAAGATATAGAATTGATAATTCTAAAAGATCTAAACACAGTGCTCTTATTGATTGTGAATTATTATCTAAAGTTTATATAAATTTGATTGATCAGAAAGAACCAAAATTAGATTTTCAAAATGAAGTTGTTAAAGGTAATATTTCAGTAAATAAAAATAAATCTTATTTTAAAAAAGTTATTCTTCCTACCCCTCAAGAGCTTAATAAACATAAAGAATATTTAAAAAATAGATTGAAAAAGAATTTTTTTAATTAAATCTCTCGTTATAAAGTTTGTTAAAATCAATTTTTTTTTCTATCTTTACACCAGGGTGACCTGAGTTATGCATCAAATTTAAAAAAGATTTTTCGAGCTGCGGATATATTTTATTTTGAACATCACATAAAATTATTTTCTCTAAAACTTTTTTATCTTTAATTTCATCATCAACTCTAATTATGGTAGCATAAACTATTTCATAGTATGATTTTTTTTCACTTGATTCTTTATCCTCAAATTTAAGTGTAGTATTAATTTCAATTAATTTATTTTTCAGGGCTTTCGATACAATATCAATATTTAAATGATACTTTGAAATATTATCTTGTACAAAAAGATATGTTTGGACATCTGGGGTTTCACTTGATAAATCTTTTATATATTCAGCAAGAATTTTAAATTTTTCTGTCATCGTCCTCTTCTATATCTTCAAATTCACCCTCTATAAAATTATTTTTTTTAAAATTTTTTTTGTCTCTCATTTTAAAAGAAAATTTTTTTAAAAAAATTTTTCTCGTTAATGGAAATATTAATAAAAAACCAAACAAATCAGTCGCAAACCCAGGAATAATCAATAGGAGAGCAGCAAAAGCTATAACTGCACCTGAAATTATTTCATAAGCTGGAATATCGTTGTTAATCATTTGTGAAATTCCAGATCTAATAGTGTTCAATCCTTCATGTCTTGCATAATAAACCCCTATTATGGCTGTTGCAAAAATTAATAAAATCGTCTTGAAAGCTCCAATTTGAGAGCCTATTTTTATAAAGAGAAAAATCTCAATAATTGGTATCAATATTATAGATAATAATAGTGTGTTCATTTGACTTTACTCTAATTTGCTAGTTGAAATTAATCAACATAGTAATTACTATAATGACTATGAATTACAGTTTTCAATATATAGATATCATCCTTCTGGCCATGATTGCAGGATTTATTTTTTTAAGATTAAGAACGATTTTAGGAAAAAAAACTGGATTTGATGGAAAACAAACAACAGAATTTGAGAGAATTTTAAAAAATGTAAACTTAGAAACAAATACTAAAGTTAAAAATGAATTTGATGATAATGCTAAAAAAGAATTTATAAATGGTGCAAAAGTTGCATACGAAACAATAATAACAGATTTCAGTGATAGTGATAACAAACTTACAACAAGCAAACCTCTTTTAAGCAAAAAAATTTACGATCAATTTAATGAAGCTTTAGTTGATAGAAATAAACGAGGATTGAATGCAGAGATTACATTTATAGGAGTAAATTCTGCATCCATTAAGGAACATAAAAAGATAGAAAATAATCTTAAAGTAACAGTGGACTTTGTAAGTGAAGTCATCACTTGTGTTAAAGACAAAAGTGGAAAAGTTGTATCGGGAAATCCAGAAAAAATAAAAAAAATCTATGACACTTGGATATTTTCAAGAGATATTAGATCAAATAATCCTAACTGGTTATTGGTCGAGACTTTAACTTAATTGAACGAAAAAATTTCAAAGAAAGATTTGCAAGATTGGGAAAATTTTTTATCTAATAAAGAAAAACTACCAAATAAAGACTTAAATCTTTCAACTAAAAAAAAAAAAGAACAAATGACAATAGATTTACATGGTTATTCACTTAACGAAGCCAATGAGATTGTTGAAGAAATGATAAATAAATCTCATAAAATGGGTATCAATAAATTAAAAATAGTTACAGGTAAAGGCTTACATTCAAAAAATGAAAAAGACCCATATATTTCAAAAGATCTTGGTATTTTAAAATATTCTATTCCTGAATTTATTAAAAATGATAAAAATTTAATGAATTTAATTAAAGAGATTAAAGAGGCCAAGATAGAAGATGGTGGATCAGGAGCTTTTTACGTTTATTTAAAAAAATAGTATGAAAGAAATATTTAAAAGTGTAAAAAAAAAATTAGTTTCTAAATATTTAGAAAATAATAATTTGAGAAATAATAAGAAATTTAAACCAAGAATAAAAGCTAGAATTAGAAAAAATAAGCAATTTATAAGCAAAAATATTTATGACTTTTTTGATTGGATCAAAGGAGCAGAACTAGTTGAATTGAAAGATTGCAATACTAAAGAAGACCCTGTTAGACCAGAACTTAATAATAAATTTAGAACAAGCTTTGGAAGAAAAATTTATGGAGTAAAATATAAAGGTGAAATTCATGCGGTGATGTGTTTTGCATATACCAATGAAATACCAAGATCTATTGATGAATTAGATAAATTTAGTCATGATGCTTTTTTGCAAAGCACTCATAGAGCTCAAAATGTAGGACAAATTGCTATTGCTTATACTGTTTGGTCTAAAAAAAAAGGTGGTGGAAAATTAATTGTTAAAGAAGTTTTTAAAAAAATTAAAAATTCCAATCACTTAAATAGATTGGTGACGTTGTCTCCGCTTACAGATATGGCCTATAAATTTCACAGTAAGAATGGAGCTAAATTACTTCAAGTAAATGAAACAACCCAAAACTTTGAATATAAAATTTAATTTATAAGATAAACTTTGTTAAATCGGTGTCTTTGACAAGATTATCTAAATTTTTATTTATATAGTCTTTATTAATAATAACTTTTTCACCAGCCATATCTGTGGCTTTAAAACTTATATCGTCTAAAATTTTTTCTATTATTGTATGTAATCTTCTTGCACCAATATTTTCGACAGAAGCGTTAACCTCTGATGCGATATTGGCTATTGCATTTATTCCATCATCAGAAAACTTTAAATCAACTTTTTCCGTTTTTAATAAAGCTATATATTGCTTTATTAAACTATAATCTGGTTCTTTTAATATTCTTTTAAAATCTTCACTAGTCAAAGCCTCTAACTCTACTCTTATTGGTAACCTTCCCTGTAATTCTGGTAATAAGTCAGATGGTTTAGCAAGTTGGAAAGCTCCAGAAGCAATAAATAAAATGTGATCAGTTTTTATCGGCCCATACTTAGTATTCACTGTTGTCCCCTCAATCAAAGGAAGCAAGTCTCTTTGAACTCCTTCCCTAGACACATCGCCACCAACCCTGTCTGCTCTTCCTGAAATTTTATCTATTTCATCCAAAAATACTATTCCATTATTTTCAGTTGAGTTTTTTGCGGCTTTAATAATTTTGTCTTGTTCAATGAGCTTGTCTGACTCATCATTAATTAAAATTTCGTGAGATTCTTTTACAGTCATTTTTTTTTTTCTCTCTTTTGTTCCCATTGACTTGCCTAACATCTCTCCAATGTTTATCATTCCAATATTAGCACCCGGCATCCCTGGGATTTCAAATGAAGTTCCGTTGTTACCACTATCGCTAACTGCAATTTCTATCTCATTATTATCTAAGTCACCATTTCTTAGTCTTTGTCTAAAACTTTCTCTAGTAGCTGCGCTTGCTTTCTTACCCACTAATGCATCTAAAACTTTTTCTTCTGCTAACTTTTGTGCTTTAGCATAAACCTCTTTTCTTTTTTTAACTTTCTCCATAGAAATAGCTATTTCAACGAGGTCCCTAACAATTTGCTCTACATCTCTTCCTACATACCCTACTTCTGTGAATCTAGTAGCCTCAACCTTCACAAAAGGAGCTTCAGCTAATTTTGAAAGTCTTCTAGATATTTCAGTTTTTCCCACACCAGTTGGCCCAATCATCAATATGTTTTTTGGTAAAACTTCATTTCTCATTTCACCATCTAAAGCTTGTCTTCGCCATCTGTTCCTTAATGCTACCGCAACAGCTTTCTTAGCTTTATTTTGTCCAACAACAAATCTATCAAGCTCAGATACGATTTCTCTTGGTGATAATGAACTGACGATGCTCTCATTTTCATTTGTTTTTTTATCTTTTGGAACAAGAGGAGTTACGTTTGATTTTTCCATCTTATATTTTTTCAATTTTTATATTGTTGTTAGTAAATACACAAATTTCAGATGCAACCTCTACAGCTTTTTTTGCAACTTCTTCCGCACTCATATTTGTATCAATTAAAACCTTTGCTGCTGCTAATGCATAATTTCCACCCGAACCAATTCCTATAACATTACCCTCAGGCTCTAAAACATCTCCTGTACCAGAAATTATATAGCTTTTCTCTTTATCACCTATTGCCATTAATGCCTCAAGTCTTCTTAAATATTTATCTGTTCTCCAATCTTTTGCTAGCTCGACAGCGGCTCTGGATAGATTACCAGCATGTTTTTCAATCTTTGCTTCTAATCTTTCAAATAAAGTGAGGGCGTCTGCTGTTGACCCCGCAAAACCTGCCAGAACATCCCTTTTTTCAATTTTCCTTACTTTTGCAGCTGTGCTTTTAACAACTGTATTTCCCATGCTTACTTGACCATCACCAGCAACCACTACTTCGTTATTTTTTCTTACCAATACAATTGTTGTCATAGCTTATAAATGGATACTAAATCTTATAGTTCAAGCCCAGGTTTAGTATTATTGCCATAATTGAATAATATATGTATACCTGTTTTAGATTATGAAGCGCAAAGGCAAAATTACTAGAAAAACAAAAGAGACGAGCATAAGCGTTGATTTAAATATTGATGGAAAAGGTAAATACAAAATTGACACAGGAATAGGCTTTTTAAATCATATGCTTGAACAATTATCTAAGCACTCATCTATCGACATGAACATTAAAGCAAAGGGTGACACTCACATTGATCTTCACCACACAACTGAAGATACTGGTATTGCAGTAGGTGAAGCCTTGAAAAAAGCATTAAAAAAATCTGTTGGTATAAGAAGATATGCTCATGCAATGATACCAATGGATGAAACTTTATCGCGTGTTGCAATTGACGTATCTAATAGACCGTATTTAATTTGGAAAGTAAATCTTAAAGTAGAAAAACTTGGTGAAATGGATACAGAATTATTTAAAGAATGGTTCCAGGCTTTTTCTCAATCAGCTGGAATCACATTACATGTTGAAAATATTTATGGTGATAACAGTCACCATATCATAGAATCATGTTTTAAAGGATTAGCAAGATCTCTTAGAACTGCATTAGAAATGGACCCAAGGAATAAAAAATCTATTCCTTCTACCAAAGGCACCTTATAAGCTTAATGAAAGTCACAATCGTTGATTATAATTCGGGCAATATAAGCTCGGTGATAAACTCTTTTAAAGAAGTTGCAAAAGATAAAGTAACTATCGAAATTACCTCAGATTTAAATAAGATAAAATCAAGTGACAAAGTGGTTTTACCAGGGCAGGGCTCATTTAAGAGCTGTGTCGATGCTTTAAATAAAATTAAGGGTCTAACAGATACTCTTAATGAATTTGCGATAACTAATAAAAAACCTTTACTTGGAATTTGTGTTGGTTTGCAGATGTTTGCAGATGTTGGTTATGAAGAAACTGAAACTAAAGGCTTAGGGTGGATTTCAGGAAAAGTTTCAAAAATA